>VYMF01000007.1_pt1 | contig 271784 bp, 261 predicted proteins | sample 5115271 | NCBI WGS metagenome assembly VYMF01 (sample SAMN12291778, study PRJNA351875) | freshwater metagenome | isolation source: freshwater lake | place: USA: Michigan, Wintergreen Lake | collected 2013-08-08
TGGATTCAGCCAAGTGATACTAATCGCTCGATCGACTTGACCATATTACAATATACAAGATTGCGATCTTGTATGTCATTGAAAGCGTTGTTTGTTTTTTTATGTTCTGTTTGGCGGTCGGCGTCGAACGACTCGTTTGCTAGAGCTCGAAACTCACGCAAACGGTCGGGCGCTCGCAGTCGCAGCAGTGCCGCTTGGTGCTCCGCCGACTTTCCCTCGTTTATGTAGGGGGGGCATTTGTGGGAATGGACACTGAAGAGAAGATGTCGTATATAGATTGTTGGAAAGCCATCCCTCTATAGGGTGGCTTTTTTATTTTGTAACGGGTGTTGGTATACTTTGGCAACACTTGGCGGAATATCTTTTTAGCGGAGGCGGAGCAGGATTGCGGAGCTCTCGAATCGGGACACGGAGGTCCCGTGAGCGATAGTCGGGGAACATGAAGACCGACACAATGCTCATTATGGGAATCCAGTTGTCTTAAAGGCGACTATATTTTACAAGTATAACGAACGAATCCAAGCTCGTGGTCTCAACCTGCCAGAAGGCCTACAACAAGAATTGCAAGCCTACATGAACGGGAAAAAAGAATAATCTATTTTTCTAATTTCCTTGTTGGAGCATTTGGGCGCGGGCCTTTTCAATGGATCCTTGTGTTTTTCGAACCGCATTTCTAAGGTTAAACGCATCTTGTTGTACTCGATTTGAAATCGGAGAAATTGTTTCCACACCGCGTTTTGTTAAATCGTTGGAAAGGTAAGTATGAATTTCTTTCGAATCAATTACAAAAGTACGAAATGAATCATTCACACCGACGCTATTTTTAGCTATATCATCATAAATTGCACCCAGCTCAGCTCGTCTCCCATCACTCAAATCTTGGATGTCAGAATTTCTGTATTTTCCACCTTCTCTTTTCCATTCGCTAAAATAATTTTTCCCTTGGGCTTTCAATTCTTCCGAATGTTTTCGATAGTCTTTTTCCAATTTTTCTATGTTTTCGATATTTTTGGAGTAGAGATCAAAGGCTTTTTTGATATCGGCCTGCCCTGCTTTTGTCAACTCGAATAAGGAAGCTCCGATAGAATCTAATTGGACAATGATGAGTTTGATGTCATTGTCTAAAACTTGCAAACTAACAGAGGTTTCTTTTGATCTTTGTAATCCTGTCATAGTGCTACAGTTTGTTACAAAAAACATTCCTAGTATTACCAAACCAATGAAAAAAATCGCATTCCGTTTGTTACTTATATTTTTCTTAAATTTCATTTTGTTACATCCTTTTAATAGATTCTAGTATTCAGATAATTTGGCTGTGTATACAGATTAATAGATTTAGGCAAATTTTCCGAATAAATTCCGTATATTCTCATTACCATTCTCCTAAATTTTCGCAAAGCTAGGATTAACCTTAATTTAAGTAAATCCACATAATTTTAGAACTTAACAAATTTGGTCCAAAAAAATAAAATAAAATCCAATTTCTTTATTATCCCAAACCCTCACAAAACATTAACATCAATTAGCTCATTAAGGATTTGGATAAGAAATTTATATAGATCTACAACAAATCTTCACTTTAATGGATGATTTAAATTAAATACTAGTTTATCCTGCTTTTTCATTTAACAATTATCATGTGAGTCTCACTTGAAGCTCAATAAAAACATCTAGGAGATTTTTTATGAATAAACTAACACTAAAAATACTATTGCCAATTCTGGTTTTAACCACTGCCTTTGGCTGCGTAAAAAAAGAAGATAGCGATGACCAAAAATTGGCGTTACTACTTTTTGCTCTTTATGGTGCACAAAACAGAACTTGTACGATTGAAAACTTAGGTGGTTCCACAATCACCTTTTCATCAATCCTTGCATTGGTTGTTCAACAGAACATTCAGTTTACAAACGCTGGTGGAGTCCTGTATGGTGGTGTGGAAGCTCCAAATCTTGCAGTGGCCCAAAGAGTTGAATTCAAAAACACGGGTGCGACAGTATCGGCTTACGATTCACAGACTTGCAGAAATGTAGTTGGGGTGACTAGCAGTGCGACGGGAAAATTAAGCGAATCTTCGAGCGGATCCAATAGAACCTTCACTGTTTTACCAGGTGGAGCAGGAAACTATTTCTTTATCGTTACCGTCCCATCAGTCGTTTCTGCGACAACAATGACCGCGGGAATCGAATAATTAAAAGTATTCTTTTTCTATAGGAATTTGACTTGGGGGCCGAAATGGCCCCTTTTTTTTTATCTCGTGAAAATAAAACAAATTCAATTGTTGTAGAAGACAGACCTAAGTGCAAAGGAACCATATGAGATTTTTATTTATTAAAGTGTTTGTAATTTGTTTTATTTCTATTTTATCTTGTGGCAAATCACAAGAAGCTGAACTGCCTATTGAATCCAAAAAAATCAGTTTCGATAGCAAAGATATAGTATCTGGAGTTTCTTCTGAAGAAACCCTATCGACAGCCCCATCTAGCACCAGAGGAGAGCTGGACCAGTCTAAGATTAGATTAGCGGAAGAAAAATCTCAAAATAATCTAGGCTCTCTCTTTTTACCAAACTTCGCCACAAACGAACGCCTGCTAGAGTATGATATCCAACTTTCATACGAATGCCAGGATCTCATCCAAACGAGAAAAGATCTCATTGATGCCATAAGCAAATACGGCTACTTAGAAAGTAGTTCTGCGGTAAATACAGACACTCCATACATGGAAGCTAAAATACACATCAACTCATCGAAGTTATTCGAAGCCCTTCTCGTTTTAGATAAGTTAGGCAATCTTTTAACAGAAGATATCAGCACTATTGATCATACAGAAAACCAAGTTTGGCAAAAACGAAAAACAACACGTGAGTCGCTTCGTTTGCGAAGGAAAAACCTTGCCAATTCACAAATTTCAGCGGCCGCCAAAAACTGGGAAGCCATTGACGAGTCTCTCACCCAGAGTGAAGACCAACTTGATTTGGCAGAACACGAAATTTGGAAGATCCAAGACCGCGTAAAGTGGGCGAAAGTCACTCTTCGTTTTTCCACACCTATGCCTAAAGACAAAATCCAAGTTCCTTCTTACCAAAATGCCCTAGTTGGAATATTAAATGCTTTTCTGGAACTCACTTACTATCTGTTATGGATCATTCCATTTGGTTTGTTCTTTGCCTTGTTAGGTTGTGGATTCTACTTGATTTGGAAATCTCTAAGAAAATCTCTCAAAAGATAGAATAGAATAATTTATAGCATACTAAATTTATCTTTTAAATATAGAAACTTAGGAACAATGAAAATTCGTAGACTTGCTCATTTATAGATTTCTATAAGATGAGCTTAGCAAACTTTTTTGAGTCCATCTCGTTCTCTTTAAATCTAAACGGAGTTTTCGGTTGGGTTATCTTGACCGAAATATTCTTTTAAAATCTTTCCATACCGGTTTATAAAGATTTTATTTGCCAACATCGGAGATACAGCATTCAATTGTCCGAAAAAAGTTGTTAATAAACCACCACTTTTTCTTAACATATGTTTTGAACCAATCAAAGAAATAGCCCGTTTAACAGACGATGTTGCAGATTCTATGGGAATTCCCATTTTTTTCCATATATGTTGGTATTTACTTTCTGATTTTGAATCGGTGGCAGGTGGGAAAAAAACGGTTACTTTTATCAAATTAGAATTAAGTTCGCGATTAATTGATTCTACAAATGAAACGAGAGCAGCTCTCGTTGCAACATCAACGCTATAATAAGGAAGCGCCAATCTGCCGTCTAAAAAACCAGAAAGATGTAAAATTTCATGATTTTTATCATCTAACATTTGTTTGGAAAAATATTTAGTCAATAATATTGCAAATAAAAGATTGGAATCTATCTGCATCTTTATGTCAAAATTAGACTGTTGATTAAGAGATTTTCGAATCGAGACTCCTACAGTATTTATAACTACATCAGGAATACCATGTTTGAAAACGAGAGTTTCAAAATCTTTTATGATTTTTTTATCTGACACAGATTTTTTTAATGAAAAAAGAGAAAGAAACTTTTGATCCTCGAATGTGATGTATTCCTTTAGCTCTTTCAGTTTCGAACGATCTCTGCCGCAGGCAACTACTTTAACTTCATCGCCTACCAATTGTTTAACAAATTCGGAACCTAAGGAACCGGTCGCACCAAACACAAAAATGAGTTTACTTTTTAATGCTTCGGATATCATTCGAATCTGTTCCTAAATTTTCTGTTCAATCCAACATTTTGCTTAATTTTTTTAAATAATTGATATATACAAAATGTTTGACGGCAGCTTTATGGCGTTCATTTCTCATATATTTTATCTTACCTGAAAGGTCTTTGGATTCGGAACTAATCTTCATATAAAATTTTTTCACTTTAGCATTGTCTAGGTTTCGATTTTTTAAAAATTTGGCGATGATTTCGGATTGATAGAATGCTGGCACATTAAAACTTCCATCATTTACGTAAAGGCCTACCATAAAGAGATTGGAAAATCGTTTTGAAAAAAAGTGAGCAAACAATTTTGGATAGGTTTCATCCCAATCTAATAAATCTTTATCAATAAAGGGATAAGAATATTTATATCCCGTAGCATTGATAACCAAATCAATTTTTTCTCGACTTCCATCTTCAAATTCGACTTCGAATTCATGAAATCTTTTGATATCTTGTTTTATATTAATTTCTCCATGAGATAGATAATAATACAATAAACTGTTTATTACAGGGTGTGATTCATATAATTTATGGTCAGGTTTAGGTACTCCTACTTTGTTATAATTCCCATATAGAAATCTTAGAATAAACGAATCAAATATTTGACGTAACCAAATAGGAGATTTTAATTTTGTAAAAAGTTCTCCAACTTGATCGGCAGGAATACCGAAGATATGTTTGGGTAGAAAAAAATAACCACGTCGTAGACTTAAGAAAGTTTTTTCGGCATTAAGTGCAGATTCAACCGCAATGTCGCATCCTGAATTTCCAGCACCAACAATTAATACCCGTTTCCCTTTCAGAATAGAAGGTTCTTTGTATTTCAATGAGTGAATGATTTCGCCTTTAAAGTTTTCTTGAAAATCATATTTTGGATATTTTGGGTCCCAATTGTGCCCAGTCGCAATAATAATAGATCCATAATAACGTATCTCAGCATTATCTAATTCCACCTTCCACATGCTATACTCTGGAGTTAACTTTATAACTTTTCGACCAAATTCAATATGTTTTCTGAGATTCTTTTTTTCAGAATATTCTCGAAGGTATTGAAGAATCAAAGTATGTTTAGGATAATCAGGAAAATCTTTTGGCATTGGGAAATCAGGAAAACCCGACAACTTGCTTGAAGATATAAAATGTGTAGATTCATAAATTGGATTTTCAGGATTTTTTATATCCCACAATCCTCCAGTATCATTTGCTTTTTCTATACAATCAAACTTAACTTGATACTTTATTAAATTACTCATTGTTGCAAGACCAGCTGCACCTGCGCCGATTAGAAGAACGAAATCACTTTTGTCTTGTGGTTTACTTACATCGAAAGTTGTTTTTTCCATTGTTTGATTCATATTCCCTCTTTTTTATTCTGTTCTAATGATAAAATCTAATTTTTTAAGAAAAAGTATTGAGATACCAGCTAACACTAATCCTACAATGCCAAAGGTAACTCCGCCCAAAAATACATTATAGTTGATAATTTGCATACCTATCAGAGGAAAAACAAATCCTCCAATATAGGATCCAGTGGTTACAATTCCAAGTATAGTTCCACTTTCAGATGGTCTTGTTATTTTAGGATCAAAGAGAATGGCAAAGTATATACCAATGGCACCCATTGAAAATCCAGATAGTGCAAGGAGCAGCGTTAGTAATGTCCTCTGGTGATTTATGCTGGCAATCCATGCAATTGATAAAGAAATTCCGGCGATTAAAAATGAGATGTAAAAAACAGTTTCTTTTTTCAACTTAAAAAAATCAGGTATAGATGGGATTATAGAACATCCAATTATAAATAATACCATCGATAATCCTTGAAAAAATTGAGCATCACTTGATGTCCACCCCCATTTTTCCATTAAAAAAGGAAATACTCCTGTAAATCCCAGGTAACCTCCAGTAAATAGAAAGTAGCAAAGCGACAATAAAAATATATTATGTAATTCTGAATTACTATATTTAATATTAATTTTTTCTTGATGAATTTTTTTTTCTGGAAATCGAATGTCTTTTGCATAAAGCCACCAGACAATTGAGAGAACAATGGATACAAAAGAAAAAAGAAAAAAAAGATTCCTCCATCCATTTAATAAGTTCGCGATTGGAAAACTTAAAGTTGCGCCAATCACAACTCCGATTCCATAAGCCGCAAAAAGTATTCCCTGTGCTAAGGATTGGTATTGATTTGAAAAGTATTGATCAACTATTTTCGGTAAGTTTACATAAACGATTGCAGAGGAGAAACCAAAAATAAGTGAGTTTAATATTAAGCTTTGCACATCAAATACAAACGCTCTATGAAACAAAGAAAAACTACATAAAAGAATTGAAAAACTTGTAACTAATCTTGTTCCATATCGATCCGATAGATAGCCTCCCAAAATAGAACTAACCGCCGATGATAATGGTATAATTGCCCAACCAAAATTTAGCTCTTCCAAACTCATTCCCGTATCAAGATGAATTGTGTTAAAAAGAACCGGCAAACACATGTAAAATACACCAAGGCATAAACAATGTGCAAATGAGGCAAGTGATAGGATTAACCAGCGATTTATTTGCATTTCATTTTCCCTTTAACAAGCGGAAGTAAGTTAATACAAATCTTTGTAGTGTTAGTTCTAACATAGAATAAAATCCTGGAGTATAAAAATCTGAGTTGATTCCTGTTTGATTATCTTCTGTGATTTTTTTATCTTGAATCGTAGTTTTTTCCCACATCCATTTAACTTTCGATAAATCATAGTCTTTTCCTTCTTCTGCATCTTCTCGCACTAACCAGGTTAAGATTACTTCGGTTTTGTTTACGTCTATCGGTGTAAATCGAAAGATACTTGCATAATCGTTTGCCGCACTAATAAAGTGAATCGGTCCAAATGCAATCACTGTTTCTCCTCCATCATAATCTTTAAAGCTTCCCATCAATGGTGCAACGGGAAGACCACCTTGACTTAGTGTTTTAAAATTCTGTTTAATTGGCTGTCGATATGCCACAATAGTTTGTTCCTCTAAAGGATTTGAAAGGATCTGGTTTACTCCTTGCATAAAACCATTCCGATGTTCGTTCCACTCATTCGTATAATCTTGGTAAGATTGTAACTGAGTCTGATCGCCAATTGAATTCCCTATTGCATGGGCATTTACTGAACAATACTCAGGATGTGTTGGAACACAATGGTAACATTCAAGAAAATTTTCTGTGACCAATTTCCAATTTGCATTCACTATATACTTTTCTTGTGAGGCAATTTTCGACTTAGAAAAACCATGAGGAACCAAATATTCTTTTAAAGTACTTTTTACATTTTCGAACTTGATCGGATTTTCATCTAAGTTGATGTAAATAAGTCCTTCAACAACTTCTACCGCACATTTGCGCAGATCATGTTCTCTCGGTTTGAACTCTTCTGGCATAACACGAGCACTTTTATCAATTAATTTTCCGTCTTTTTCATAAACCCAAGCATGGTAAGGACACCTTAATGTAATTGCGTTACCTGATTCTGCTTGACAAATGGTAGAACCACGATGGCGACAAGTATTATGTAATGCTTTAATAGAATAATCATTTTGTCTTATAATGATAATTGAATTTGAACCTATTGAATACAAAAAATAATCACCTGGGTTTGGGATTTTTGATTCATGATCTGCATAGAGCCATATTTTTCGAAAAACTTTCTTGATGTCGGCTTCAAAAATTTTTGGGTCTGTATAAAAATCGCGTGGCAAACTTTTATCCAGTTGATATGATTCAATCTTTGCATTAATGTAAGAATCTATTTCAAAAGAAACATCACTCGATGGGTTCGTTTCAATGTTCGGTTTCGAAACGATATCTGCATTTTCGTCGGAATTAAAATATTTATTTATACCATTATCAATCGTTTTTTTAACAGTTGAGGTAAATGGTTTCATAAGTAGACTTAAATCAACATTGATATCTATCAGATTTTTTTCAACTTTCACCTGGCCTTCTATTCCTGTTCCTTTGATTCGATAACCATAGGGTTCTTTAAAAGATTTAATCCCTTCATCGCGGGCCAAATCTTCTAAAAAACAACTAACTCTTGCCATAGCTTCACTTACTGATCGATTGTGTTTTTGTTTTACTTTTATCTCATTCATTTTTTTAACTCCTAAATATAATAAATTTTAAGTTTTTTTAAGCATTGGGTTCGCGAACATTTAATTCGGCACATATTCGTACTACAGGTAACATTGGAATTGGTAAAAAAAATAATACAAAAGTTAGTGGGGGAAAATAATCGAATGATCGGATGGAAATATTTGCATTGTGAAAGGTAACCTCATTCTTTGAAGGATCCTCAATAAAAATTTCCTCCAGTACATTCCCTCCACTCTGTTCTCCTTTTTTTATATAAAAAACAGCAACTAAACTACATCTTTCAAGAACCACTTTCCTTATCTCGATTTTTTCTTCTTCACTTCGATTGATTGTTAAACGAGCTTTTTTAATGTATAAATTTTCATACAAACAATTCAAATTGCTGAATACAATAAAAAGTATAAAGAAATTATTAAAGTTTCTATCCTTCATATTTTTTCTACTGGAGTAAATTCAACTTCCCAGCAACCAAATTCATGTTTAGTGGTCACATCTAAAAAATGATCAATTTTTTTATTTTTTAATTGAGCATTTCTTAAAGCGAATTCGATCGGATTTTGTTCGCCACTTATCATAGAAATTTGCCACATAAAGAAGAAAGAGCGATCACAGTAAATTTCCTTTTGTCGATTCGCATTTGGAAAAATATCAGGAATTCCCTTTGATATAACTATTGTTTCGAAATTACCTAATGATTTTTTCCCGGCACATTGAAAAACGAGAGAAACCAACAAGAGTAAAATTTTAATTCTAAAAGATAGAATCATACTAGGATCTATTCGCATTTTTATTTTTAAATATCCATTTTTAAAATTGTCTCATTTGAAATACATTTAGATTGGCAACTGAGTATTTTCCCTGATTCTATTTCAGATGCGGTTAATATAAAGTTATTAGTCATTTCTATATCCCCAGATAAACATTGCAATTGACACATCCCGCATACTCCTATTTTACAACTAAATTTGATTGGAATATTCTGAAGTAATGCTGCATCAAGAATACTTTCCTCGGAATGGACAATAAACTTAATGGTATTCTCATCGTTTACAATAGTTACTACAGAAAATCCCCTTTTTGATTCTTCTTTTAGATTTGTTTTTTTTCGGAGGTAAAATTTTTCTTTATTAATTGACGAATCGTCAATACCTAAAGTTAACAGACTGTCCACAACGATTGAAGACATCATTTCTGGACCGCAAATATAGAAAAGAAGATCTGCTTTCTCTAAAAATTGGTTTGTGATTTTTTTTAGAACTTCATATGTTATATATCCGTTGTTCCAAGGTTTATTCACAGTTTCATTACTGATATAGTGTTCTACTGTGAAAGATTTCGGAAATTTATTTCCGAGGAAAGTTATTTCATTCAAAAAAAGAATAGAATCAAGTGTCCTATTAGCATAGAGGAGTGTTATACTGGATAATGGCTCATTATAGAGCAAGGTTTGAATCATAGAGAAAATAGGTGTGATTCCACTTCCTCCCGCTATAAATATATAATCTTTCTTCTGATATAAGTTAGGTTTTATGCTAAACTGACCAGAAGGAGGTGAGATGAGTAGAGTATCTCCTTTTTTAATGTTTTCCCAAAGCCAGTTCGTAACAATTCCGCCTGGTATTTTTTTAATAGTGAGCGTCATTTCATTTTCATTTGGAATTGATGATATCGAAAAGATTCTATAAAAAGTTTGATTTTCAATATTTACTTTTATTGTTACATATTGCCCTGCAAAAAAATTTTGAAAGGAAGGCGAAAGATTCATAAATCGTATAGTATATACTGATTTAATATTCTCAAAAATCGAATCTACGACCAAGTTATGAAAACCTTCTGAATCTGTTGGTTGCTCCAACGGGGAATTGATTTTTTTCGAAAATATTTTCATTCAAACAAGTTGGGAAAATATAGATCGATTGTCAAGAACAGCAAAAAAAAGTTGTTTGATGGTTGTTAAATGGTAATTTGACATATGTTAATAATTTATTTACTATGGCTACGCAATCTACTGAGAGACTCTTTGGTAATTCCAATGAAAGATGCAATATGTCCCAAATTTACTCTTTCGACTATGTTAGGTTGGTTCATTTTCAAATATTCATATTTTTCTTTTGCTGTGGTAAATTGCAAATCTCTAATGCGCGACTCAATTTCAATAAAATAACTTTCCAAGATTTTCCTATACAAATGACTGATAGATGGATGCGTGAAAATTAGTTTCTGTAAGCTATTATAGCTAATTCCAAGTAAAAATGAATTTTCAATTAATTCAATTGTTTCAAAGCTAGGAGATTGTGAGACAAAACTAGACAAAGAAGTTACGAAATGTTGTTCGAATGCAAACCAAGTTGTAGATTCTAAATTAATTTTGTCAAAGTAAGCACGAGCAGCTCCTTTATTGATAAAATACAATGTATCAGCAATTTTTCCTTCTCGAACAAGTTTGTATCTGGCAGGAAACTCGTAATCATGAAATTCTAATTGTATTTCTCTCATAATCGAATTTTCAATCGGGTAAAATTGATTAATTGTTTCAGCTAATAATTCAAACATATTTATTCCTCCGTTACTTAACATCTTTGGAACCGACTTTGACTTTTCAAAAGCTGCTCCTGCGGTTTCGGAGAGTTTAGCTCCTATTCTGAGTTGTTATTTAATTTAAAATTGAAACATTTACTAGTTGATGTTATAACTATTAATTATGTTTCCATATATAGCGACTGGATTAACACTCGCACTATTTTGATGAAAATTGAAAAGATTAAACAAATAGATGTGGAATTGAAAATACTACATCTATTTAAAATTTTTAACAATCTTTTATCTCACAATAATCATCCAAGATACAATTCTTTGCACAAAATGTTAGTTAAATTATTTTGGGATTTGTAAACTTTCCCCGACTTTCTTTTTTACCAAAAAGTATATCATCGGAATTGGATAGATCATCAAATACAAATTTGGGAGCCACCAAGATAGATCAAACCAACCTTGAATGACCCAGAAAGAAATTGCCATGAGTCCAGATGCGAAAGTCAAAAATAAACTTCCCAAAGCAGCGTAAAACCATGCCGAATTTAAATTGTTCAGTAGAATGAGGGATGTGATTCCTGTGATAGAAATAAAAATATCAAGGGGGAAAAAAGACCAATTCCAAATGACAAGGATCGGATTGTTATAATCAGGAAACAACAGAGATTCAGGGATTAACTTAAAATAGGTGATCGTCCAATACAAAATAAATCCGATATCAATGATTAAAAAATTGAGCTTTAACAATTTCATTTACTAAATTTCTCCTAAGATAAAACTCAGTTAACCATATATTTCCGAAGTTGTCTACGTTTCAGTTGTTGATCTATATCAATTTGTTTTACTTCGGATGCGACTGAGTGTTTCTTTGGTTATACCCAAATACGAGGCGATATGGGTCAGGGGAATTCGATGGAAAACAGGCGAATACTTTCTTAAAAAATAGGCATACTTTTCTTTGGCTGACTTAAATTGGAAATGAAGGGTTCTTTCTTCTAGCTCGATATAATACGTTTCCATAAGCGTTCGACCCAGTTTATTGAATTCAGGAAACTTCTCATAAAGTTCATTTAAATCATCATAACTAATTTCATCTAAATCGCAATCTTCAAGTGCTTCTATTCCTTAAAAATACGGCTGTTATGTGATTAATGAAGTTAGAGATGTTGTCACTTCTCCTTCCAAAGAAAACCAAGTTGTGATATCCTTTCTTTTGTGATGAAAAAAACCTCTAAGTAGTCCTTTGTTGATATAATAAATCGATTGGATTTGTTTGCCTGGTTCTAAAAGTAATTCCTTTTTTTTTATGGTAACAGGTCGAATTCGCTTTTGAAGTAACTCTTCAATTTCAGGGGAAAGTGGAAGCAGTCGGCTAATCGTCTTAAAGATAGTTTCCAAACCAACCGTTTTACGGGTACATCCCCGACTTCGAATTGACATTCTCCAAATGTCGAATGTCTTTTCCGGTATTCAGTCGAACGAGTTCCTCGGCCACGTTGACCGCGTAGTCACCTAATCTTTCCAATGCGAGAATGATTCGATACACATCCGCAAACTCTCTTTTTTCCATTGTATCATCGCCACGGTATTTTTTAAAGGCCACATCGCAAAGTGCATTGAGTTCATCTTCTAAAGTATTTACACTTCCCATAAAACGTTCCTTTTCTTCAACGAGTGATTCAATGGCCATTCCCGCAAGCGTTGTCACTCGCGATAAAATCAAAGTCATCGGTTCTTCGTTTTTAAAGAGACCTTTACGGATGGTTTTGTTGCGAAAGACTTCGGCACAGTTCACCACCTGGTCCCCCATTCGTTCCATATTCCTTGTGATTCGGATGGCAGAAAGTGCAAATCGAAGTGGATCTTTTTTTAGAATGATATCACTATCAACTTCACCCATACCTAGAATATTACGATTGTTAACTGCTTCTAGAAGTGCATTTTGAGAAAGGTTGTCGTTTTCTTTTTCAAGTTCATCAATCAAATCATCACGATTGGCAATTTCATTTGCCAAATCATAATTGTCTGATTCCATTGCTTCGCTTAGAAGGATCACTTGCTCTAACACAAGTTCGGCCAGAGAGTACAAATTTTTCCGCAAATAGTAAAATTTGGAGATAATCATAATTGTTTACCCTATTTCCTACGGTAAGATAGAACTTAAAAATAAAACGTTTGATTAGGCGACAGTTGCCATTTCAGAAATTTCTTCTGCCGTCAGAATTTTTTCGATATCGATGAGGATGATAAATCTATTTTCTTTTTTACCCACACCTGTGATGTAACGGGAGGAAATCCCTTTCACAGACGGAGGCGGCGGATCCACTTGGCCTGCAGGAAAATGAACAACATGGGACACTTTGTCCACAATCACTCCCACCGACTTCCCAGCCAAATTGATGACAATCGCGCGGTCTTGGGCTTCATTTAACCACATAGGACATTGGTAGGGGTTTTACGAGAACCAAACCAAAACCACTCAACAGGGAAGCCCGATATTCGCGACAGATTGCCCATTATAGGAAGCCAGCCGGCTTAAAGGCGACTATATTTTCGCGAAAAAATCGAGAAAATGAGACATAATTTTTGATGGGACAAAAAGAGGCCAAGCCATTGGATTTGGCATTTTTTGGGGTAAGAGTTGTATCGAAGTGATCGGGAAAACTATGCCCCTCTAAAATGCGTCTGGTGGATCTCGGGTTCGTTTTTGGTAAAAATACCCATCAATCAAGGCGTATTTCTTTTTCAGCTCTTTCTCTTTGCTGGATGCTTGCAAGGAATAGATAACCTTCGTTTCCATTCCGTTTTTACAAACTGGACAGGCGAGTGGATCTTTAACATCAAACGAAGATTTAATGGCTTCAGCCCAGGAAGATTTCTTATCCAGAGATTCGTGTCTGATCTTCTTTGCTGGTCGCACGTAAATTCCATAATATCGAACTGACTTTTCATGCTTGTTAGGTAGAAAGAAGAGCATACGCGCGAGAAATTCATCGATCGGCATCGTTAAACTCTGATACGACTTTTCTATGGTGATAGATTCCACATTGCTTTTGTAACGAAATGTTAAGGTTTGTTGATTGGAATCAACTTTTTGAATTTGGCTGTTGTGGAAGAGTCCGAAGGCAATGTATTGGGCGATTCGAAAAATCGAATCGCTTTCTGCTATATTGATCTTTTCAAAGTAGACATGAAATCCCCTTGGGTAGCTTTTCATGAAAAAGGTATGTTCTTCTTTACTGATGTAATTCTTGCGAAGTAAGTATTTACACACAGTCCTTTGCCAGTCGTAACGCATTGTTTTATAGGGAAGAAAATGGATTTGTTTGATCTCGCCTGAGGTTGTATGTATGAGGTCTCTAGTCGCAATCGCATGGACATGCGGGTTGAAATTGAGATGGTTGCCTGCTAAGTGAAGTGTGCTAAGGATTCCAGGTTTGTAGTTGTTATCTGATTTGCTAATAGTTCGAAGTCGTTTTGAATAGACCTTTGCGGCAAGGCCATTGAGAAAACGCGGATTCACAAGTCGTGAAAATAATAACTTGTTCAAGCGTCCCGGTAAGGTGAAGAAAATGTGGTAATGTGGAAGTTCGGGGTTTAGAATTCTGGACAGGTGGATGGACCATCCGAACAGCTTTCTTCGATAGCAAGAGAGACACAGCCTACTTTTGCAAGAGAAGGGAACAGCTAAAACGATTTTGCAATCTTTGCATTCGTTCCATACGAAGCCTCGATTGAACTTTCCGCAGGTTAATAATTTCTGGACTTCGGTGAGTTTCCAAGTTGGAATCCTTCCGAATTTGGATTCAAATTTTTTCGCATAACTAGAAATAAATGTATCATAGTGGTTTTTCCAAAGGGATTTATAATCAGATTCGTGGGTAAGGGCAGGCGTATAAGTTCGCTTGCCTGTTTTGGAAGAAATGAAAATTGGAAACCTCCAAGGAGAGAAATCGAGCTCGCTAGGTAGGGTTTGAAAAGTAGTGCTGGACGGTTTTTTTCGATGGTAAATCAGTGGGAAGTAGAGTAAATTTAAGGAAGTTGGCGAGTTAGTTTACTTTTTTCTATCTTGTCAGTTTAGAAATAGTATCAAAATTTACTACATCTAAGTCGGAGGTTAATTTAATGGGCAGTAAAGAGATATTGGAACAGGCATTAAAGCTGAAGCAAGAAGACCGATTTATGCTCCTCGAAGGACTCATTCAGAGCTTAGATAAACCAGATCACACACTTGAAAATATTTGGACTAACGAGGCCGAGCTTCGTTTAAAAGCCTACAGATCGGGAAACTTGAAGGGCATTCCCATGGAGGAAGTCTTCAAGGAAAAATATTGAAAGTAATTTTCTCCGAATTCGCCAAGCTAGAATTGGAAGGTGCCACTATTTTTTATGAAATGGAATATGATGGTCTTGGTCTACGATTTCGTGAGGAAATTTGGAAAGCCATAAAACGAATTTCGGATTATCCAATGGCGTGGTCAGTAGACTATGGGGAAATAAGAAAGTATGTCCTACATAAATTTCCATATAAGATTTTATATTCGATAGAGACGGATCATATCCTCATCATCGCAGTTGCACATCAACATCGAGAACCAGATTATTGGATAGGGAGAAATTAGTCTTGCTTTCCCGCGTTAGGGATCGCCGTTCCGTCTGACCGAGCGCCCGACCAGTAATCCTTAAATCAATGATACTACAATCCAATCGGGAACGCCCCTATTATCAAAATCATGTCAGAGGACCGGGTTGGTCGAACCATTCGCAGGGCCGACCGTGAGGTGAGCGAGAATGCGAGTTTGGCGAAAGCGTTAGCATAGCCAAAACTCGTCTGGCCCGAAGGGACGCATGTCGCATCTGTTGTCACACCAGTGGCATGGCCCCTGTGTTCGGTCGGGATAACCGCTGAAAGCATATAAGTGGGAAGCCCACCTGAAGATAAGATCGCACCTGTTGAAAGTCCAGGCAGACGACCTGGTTTTTGGCTTCTCTGCGTTCAGCCACCTTACAGGCTCAATCTCTCTCTATGGGTCGAGATTGAGGGTCACAGGTGTAAGAGAAGTAGCAAGGCGATGGATTCAGTCAACCCCCCACCACTTTGCAAACAAAGTGGTGGGGGGTAATCGCTCGATCGACTTGACCATATTACAATATACACGATTGCGATCTTGTATATCATGAAAGTGTTGTTTGTTGATTTACATGTCGTATACAAATGTTGGGAGAAGCCTTACGTCGGAAGATGTGAGGCTTTTTTTGTGTCTGGGAATTCTTTTGGATTCTGGGAAGAAACCTTCCTGATCTAGCGGAGGCGGAGCAGGAATGCGAAGCTCGCGAGTCTGGGCATCGATGCCCAGTCGAGCAGGAGCCTAGACAGGATGGTTTCGAACCAGATTATACAATTTGTTGCTTCTCGGTTCCTCCGCGGACATTGATCATGATCTTGTCGTATATAAAAGTTGGGAATGGCTCTGAATAAAAGTTCAGGGCCTTTTTTATTTGTGGGGGGTGTTACTCTTCTATCTTAGGTAACTCTGACGGAAGCGGAGCAATCAATGACCTTAATCTGTAGAGTAGACTTCAATATGAATCTTTATTTTTGAGCGTCCAGGGATGGACGCGGTAGCGAATTCTGACCTGGAGGGGAAGATGAGCGAAAAATAATGATTCATATTGAATGTCGATTTATGCGATGCCCAGTCGAGCAGAAGCCCAGACAGAGTTGATAGAAAACAGTTGCTATGTTATTGGTTTGTTCCGAATATAACTGTTTAGTTGTATCGATCGGATGAAAAACGAAAAAGAAACCAGACGGGAAATTATAGACAAACGGCTCCTTGAAGCTGGTTGGAATGTAGATGACCCGTTGCAAGTTCTTGCTGAGTTTGAAATCATAGTTGAACCAGTCGATGATACAAATAAGCCCACAAGTGCTTACCACGGTCTCCAATTCAGCGATTATGTGCTCCTCGGCAAAGATGGAAAGCCCCTTGCCGTTGTGGAGGCGAAAAAAACAGCGAAAGATGCCGCAATTGGACGGGAACAAGCCAAACAGTATTGTTACAATATTCAAAAATCCAAAGGTGGCGAATTGCCATTTTGCTTTTATACAAATGGACATGATATTTACTTTTGGGAATTGGAACACAGCCCGCCTCGAAAGATCTACGGCTTTCCTACGAGAGATGATCTAGAAAGATACGCCTACATTCGTAGGGTAAGACGCCCACTTACGGGCGAGCTCATCAACACACAGATCGCAGGTCGGGACTTTCAAATCCAAGCCATACGTTCCGTGCTTGAGGCAGTGGAAAAGAAAAAAAGAAAGTTCCTACTTGTGATGGCCACAGGCACAGGAAAGACCAGGACGTGCATTGCTCTAGTGGAAACATTGATGCGTGCTGGTTGGGCAGAACGCGTGTTATTTCTTGTGGATCGCATATCTCTGCGGGACCAAGCACTCGATGCCTTTAAAGAATTTATTCCCAATGAACCCAGATGGCCACACAAAGAAGAAACGGAAATTGCAAAAGATAGACGGGTGTATGTTTCTACTTATCCGACGATGCTCAATGTGATTCGTGACAAAACAAATCCTCTCTCACCGCATTTTTTTGATTTGGTGGTGGTGGATGAATCTCATCGCAGTATTTACAATACTTACCAAGAAATTTTAGATTATTTTAGCACCATGCTTCTGGGGCTCACGGCTACACCTACCAATGTCATTGACCACAATACCTTCAAATTATTTGAATGTGAAGATGGGGTTCCTACCTTTGCCTATTCCTATGAAGAAGCAGTGAACCATATCCCACCTTATCTATGTTCCTTTCAGGTGATGAAGATCAAAACCAAATTCCAAAACGAAGGGATTAGCAAACGAACCATATCTTTAGAAGATCAAAAACAATTGATCCTCGAGGGAAAGGAAGTGGAAGAGATCAATTACGAAGGAACGGAACTGGAAAAAACAGTCAGAAATCGGGGAACGAATACTCTTATCGTCAAACAGTTTATGGAAGAATGCATCAAAGATTCAAGTGGTGTCATTCCAGGGAAAAGTATTTTTTTCTGTGTGAGCATCAACCATGCCCGCGAGATCGAGAGTATCTTTGATTCTCTTTATCCTGAATATAAGGGTGAATTTGCCAAAGTGCTTACCTCCGATGATCCACGTGTATATGGCAAGTCGGGACTGCTCTCGCAGTTCAAAACGCAGGATATGCCAAGGATTGGGATCAGTGTGGATATGCTGGATACTGGAATTGACATCCGAGAGCTTGTGAATCTGGTTTTCGCCAAACCAGTGTATTCTTATACCAAGTTTTGGCAGATGATAGGTCGGGGCACAAGGCTTTTGGATGCTCAGAAAACCAAGCCTTGGTGTTTGGAAAAAGATCAATTTTTGGTCCTTGATTGTTGGGATAATTTTGAATATTTCAAACTGAATCCCAAGGGCAAAGAAATCAAAAATGCCATCCCCATTCCCGTAAAACTATTTGGTCTGCGATTGGAAAAATTAGAAAAGGCACTGGAACTCGGTGAGTCTGCCATTGTGAAAAGCGAGATCGAGAAGTTAAAAAAACAAATCACCACTTTACCTGAAAATTCCATTGTGATCTTGGATGCCAAGTCCGCCTTAGAGCGCACAAACGATCCCAATTTTTGGAACCAACTCAGTTCACATAGCGGGAATGAGGCGCTTGTATTTTTGAAGGATGTGGTCAAACCACTTTTTCGCACGGTATCGAATGTGGATTTTAAAGCCATGCGATTTGAAAGGGATGTGCTAGAAGTCACGCTCGCCAAACTCGGGAAAGAAGAAGAGAAAATGGAAACGCTGAAAGTCGGTGTGATGGAAACGATTTCCGAACTGCCTTTGTCTGTGAATACGGTGGCACTCGAAGAAGAACTCATTCGCAAAGCCCAGACCAATGCCTTTTGGGCAAAAGCGACAGAAGCGGACTATGATACCTTGGTCACAAAACTTTCTCCCCTTCTGAAATTTATTGAATCCTTTGTCCAACCGTTTCAAGTAGCAAAGTATGATTTAAAAGATCTGGTGGTGGAAAAGGAATATGTGGAATTTGGACCGCAACATGAATCGGTGAGCATCAGCCGCTATAAGGAACTGGTAGAAGAAAAGATCAATGAACTCACCGCATCCAATCCACTCTTGCAAAAACTAAAATCGGGCATGGCACTCAGTGAAACCGAAGTAAATCTGCTTGCGACTGATCTACATGAAGAACATCCCAATATCACGATTGATTTACTGCGAAGGGTGTATCAAAATCGCAAGGCACAACTGGTGCAATTTTTAAAACATATCCTTGGCATCGAGAGGCTTTCCAGTTTTCCTGAAATCGTGAGCCAGGCATTTGAAAGTTTTATTCGGGCTCATAGTTACTTGAGTGCAAGGCAATTGCAGTTTATGGAACTTCTGAAAGGCTTTCTACTAGAAAAGGAAAACTTAACCAAAAGGGATCTCATCGAATCTCCTTTTACACAGATCCACCCAGAAGGAATTCGTGGTGTGTTTTCTCCCAAAGAAATCGATGAAATTTTAATTTTAACGGATAAGGTACTCGCCGCCTAATGGTCTCATTTAACTCCACTCTCAAATCACTCATCGACAAACTATGGAACAATTTTTGGAGTGGAGGGATTTCCAATCCACTCACCGCCATTGAACAAATTACCTATCTGATCTTTATGAAACGGATCGATGATCTGGACGCCAAACGAGTGCGTGACGCAGAATTTACGGGAGAATCCTATGTGTCTCGGTTTCATGGCAAGTATAAGGTTCCTGGAAGTAGTGAATCGATAAACAAATCCGAACTTCGTTGGAGCACTTTTAAACACAAACCCGCCGAAGAGATGTTACTCCATGTCCAAACCAAGGTCTTTCCTTTTCTGAAAGAACTGGATGGGGGCTCTCCTTTTACCAAGTCTATGGCGAATGCTGTCTTTATTATGCCAAAACCATCGCTACTCGTTGAGGCGATTCACATCATCGAACAAATCTTTGACGAGATTGAACGGGATGCGAGTGTCGGCGGGCATGCCTTCCAAGATATCCAGGGGGATGTGTATGAGATGCTTCTCAGTGAAATTGCCTCTGCTGGGAAAAATGGTCAATTTCGCACTCCAAGGCATATCATCAAACTTATGGCGGAACTCGTGCAACCAAAACTGGGCCAACGGATTGCCGACCCAGCGTGCGGAACCGGTGGGTTTTTACTCGGAGCCTACCAATACATTTTGACTGACCTTGCCAAAAAATCGAAAAGCGGAAAATCATCTGACACGACTCTCGTGGACGAAGACGGGTTTGAAAGAGCGGCGATTAGTTCAGGACTCAATGAAAAAACAAAGGCGATTTTAGAATCGAGTTTTTACGGCTTTGATATTGATACCACCATGGTGCGACTCGGACTCATGAACCTGATGATGCACGGGATTGACCAACCGCATATTGATTACAAAGACACACTCAGTAAGTCCTACAATGAGGACAGTCAGTTTGATGTGGTGCTCGCCAATCCCCCGTTTACTGGCAATATCGACAAAGGGGATATCAACGAAGGATTTACCCTTCCGACCACAAAAACCGAACTTTTGTTTGTGGAACGAATCTACAGGATGCTCAAGATCGGTGGAACTGCCGCTGTGATCGTGCCACAAGGCGTTCTCTTTGGCAGTGGCAAGGCCTTTGTGGAAGCAAGGAAGATCCTAGTTGATAAGTCAGAACTCAAAGCTGTCATCACCATGCCAAGCGGGGTCTTCAAACCTTACGCTGGAGTGAGCACCGCCATCCTTGTTTTTACCAAGGGAGGCGAAACCGAAAACGTATGGTTCTATGATATGGTCGCCGATGGTTATACCCTGGATGACAAACGAACCAAAATCGAAACCTCTGATCTCATCGACATCTTTACCCAATTCAAAACCCGCAACCCCAAAAAACCAAACGACCGCAAAGCGAAGTATTTCTTTGTCCCCAAAGCAGAAATTGTCGCCGAAGGTTACGACCTTTCCATGAGCAAATTCAAAGAGGATGTCTTTGAAGAAGTAAGCTACGAACACCCGAAGGTGATTTTAGAAAAACTAAAAGGTTTGGAGAAGGAAATTGGAAAGGGGCTAGAAGAGCTTACTTCGACAAGCTCAGCAACCACGGGGATGATAGGGTGATGCTTCGATACGAATCCTACGGATTCTACTCAGCATCCCCATTGGATAGAATAGGGTCACGGTCACTGAGTAGCAAAGCGTATCGAAGTGACCGGATAGAGTTCATGATTTCTCTTCTAAGGCATTTGGAAAAACTGAAAGGTATAAGGAAAGAAACTGGCGAAAGGTTGGATACACTAACAGGAAAGTTTCTGTGAAATTTGTTCCTATAACAGAAGTATGCGATTTCCAGGGCGGAACTCAACCACCAAAGGAGGAATGGGAAAGTCAACCTAAACAAGGTTATGTTCGCATGCTTCAAATTCGTGATTTTACTCAAAAAAAAATTGAGCACGTCGAATACGTAAAGATCTCGGGCAAGATAAAAACTTGTGATGCTGATGATATTTTGATTGGTAGATATGGTGCATCTATTGGAAAAATATTAACAGGTCTTTCCGGAGCATACAATGTAGCAATTGTTAAAACTATACCCGATCAGAATCAAATCACGAAACTTTTTCTGTACTACGTTCTTAAAAATGCTAAGTTTCAATCTTTTATCGGAAATATTGGCGGTCGTGCGGCACAAGCTGGATTTAATAAAGAGGATTTATCGACTTTCCAAATCCCCCTCCCTCCCTTGCCAGAACAAATCCATATTGCGAACGTTTTGTCCAAGGCCGAGGCACTGATCGCCAAACGCAAAGAGAGTCTGTCGTTGTTAGATGCGTATTTGAAGAGTACGTTTTTGGAAATGTTTGGGGAAAAGGAAGTGAAAAAACAGAAATGGCCCCTTATTCAAATTAGCGATCTTGCGGCAAATCATAAAGGAGCAATGCGGACTGGTCCTTTTGGTTCAAATTTACTTCATAGCGAATTTACCGAAGAAGGGGATGTGGCTGTATTAGGAATTGATAATGCAGTAAAAAATAAATTTTTATGGGGTGCTAAAAGATTTATATCAAAAGAAAAATATGAGGAATTAAAAGCTTATCGAATTTTCCCTGGCGATGTCATCATTACAATTATGGGGACAGTTGGAAGATCAGCTGTAATTCCAGATAACATACCACTTGCAATAAATACTAAGCATTTAGCTGCGCTGACGTTTGATAAAAATAAAGCAAATCCTAAATTCATTTGTTTTTCATTCCAGTCAAATCCAAGTATAATCAAACAAATACAATCAAAGAACAGAGGGGCAATTATGGATGGCCTTAATCTAACTTTGATTAAGGAACTTCGTCTTCACCTTCCTCCCCTGGAAATCCAAAACCAGTTTACGGCGGTGGTGGAAAAGGTGGAGGCGTTGAAGGAGAAATACCAAAAGAGTTTGCGAGAGTTGGAAGCGCTGTATGGAGCCTTAAGCCAGAGGGCGTTTCGGGGGGAGTTGGGGAAAGAGGATACTTTTATATTTGAAACACCTAAGAGGTAAATAAATTGAATGAAGATATTAACTCAATTCTAAGAAAACCAGCCAAATCAGGGAAAATAGATTATGCTGAACCTGTGATAATTCATGAAACTACGAAATCCCGAATAACAGTAATTCCCTACTTTATCCCACATTCAGAGCATACCGAGTTAGCAGTTAAAATTCAAACTTATAAAAAAGGAATACCGCCATTTGACTGGATGCTTGCAGATGATAAGTCTATTTCTTTACAAGAAAATTCATGTAGAAAATTAATATCTGTTCTAACATCTCATTTAAAGGTTTCTGAAGAAAATGATAATGGTCAATATTTATTAATTAAAGTGATCGAGGGTGTCGCAGATATTGGCCAGCATGATCCTTCTACAATTGCCTCTGCTTTAACAAAAGTATTATCTCAAAGTGAGATAGTGAATCATCTTAAAGGTTCAGATTTTTCAGAAGAATTAATGACGGCATTCCGAAGTGCAATAAAGCTGAAGGAGATGAATGAAGCTGTTTCCGAGTTAAGGCAGCATCTTGAAGCAGGAAACAATGAAGAATCAGTTTATCAAAAATGGTGTGAGAAGCATCCTTGGTCATTCGGAAATGCGTATTTAGTGAATCAAGAAGATATAAGAAACATATCAAACCATGATAACTTAGATATAGTATTATCAAATGTTATAGCTGGTTTCAGAGATATTGTTGAACTTAAAAGACCTGATATGGATGTTATTTATTATGATACAGCTCATAGAAATTACTATTTTTCCTCTGATGTTTCTAAGGCGATTGGTCAATGTCATAGATATATAGATGTATTTCAGGAAGTGGCTTCAAAGGGCTTAAGAGACCACCCGGAAATGGTTGCCTATTATCCTAAAGCGACTATCATTATTGGTAGATCATACGACTGGAGTGAGGAAAAACAAAAAGCATTATATGGATTAAATAATAGACTATCGGGAATAAAAATTATGACGTATGATCATTTACTATCCCAAGGAGAAAGACTTGTTCAAATGCTGAATAAAACAAAAGAGGAACGGAATGAAATATTTCAAGAACCTGAAGATATATTTTGATACGTAAAATAATTCTAAAATTATTGGTTTTTATCAGCTATTGTTACTTATACTTTATTACCATAAAAGAATGCAGTTTATGCTATTTCAACTAACAGTAATTGTAGAAAAGGTGGATGCCTTTAAAGAGAAATATCAGAAGAGTTATGGGGAGTTGGGGGGAACTTAAATGGAAAGGCAGACCTAATAGATGTATCCGACAAAATCTTTTCTGGTAATGGCGATTAAACCTACCATAAGATGGCCTGATAAAGAACAGAAATTAATATATAATGGCGTAGAATTTTTGCTTAGGCCAGAAACGGAGGAATCTGATCCAAGCTTAGTAATCAATCACGTAAATAATTCTATTGAATACAATCGCCACTTGTTGATCGCGAGAAGATTTTTAAGTGCGGCCACATGGAAAGAGGATTACGGGTATGAAGAAAATTTCTTAACGGGCGGAGGTCTCGCGGTAAAAGTAGGAAGGTCTAGCCCATTTCGGCGCTCAACAGTTGGGTTTCAATTTTTCGATCTGCATGAAACGAATAATGAAAAAGTATATCTAGCTCTGGCATTTTACCGAGAGTACAAATATTTAAACAATAATGCTTATAAGATGCTTAGTCTTTTTAAAATAATAAATATTTTGGCAGAAGGACGACGTGAACACAAAAAATTAATCGAAAAATACTTAGATGCTTCGGACGAAAAAACTAAATTTCGACTATCTGCCTTGAACTTAGATATATCAGAATATCCTGGATATTTATATGAATCATGCAGGTGTGCGATTGCTCATTCTTATAGTACCCCGTTAGTTGATCCAGAATTACCAGAGGATTTAGAGAGAATCAGTAAAGATATGCCCATACTGGAGGGGATCGTGAAAAAAATAATGATGTCAGAATTTCAGATTTGAAACCAAGAAAATATCGTTATAATCATCTTCGTTTTAATTTTGGGAGCCGCCTACGATCGATTGTCCCCTCTCCATTTTCTCTCCAAAACCAATTTGCGGCGGTGGTGGAAAAGGTGGAGGCGTTGAAGGAAAGATACCAAGAGAGTTTGCGGGAGTTGGAAGCCCTGTATGGAGCCTTAAGCCAGCGGGCGTTTCGGGGGGAGTTGGGGGGGGTGTGAGCCTAACTACAAAATCAGCCGGAATTCTAATTTCCATCGATTTAAAAAATTCATCCGAAATCAAATTTCGAAATATTATCGATCCGGAAAAAAGAGAGCTATACACTCAAGCTTTTTATCAACAACATACAAAGGTTTATTTTCACTTCATTGAGAGTCTTTGTAGAACGAATAAAAAATACATCGATCAAGTTTATCTTATTAAGAATATCGGGGATGAATATTGGATTATTGTCATCCCCCCAGAAAAGGATGATGAATTCTTAAAAGAATTTATCAGTGCTCTTCACGATGTGATTCAATTTCAGCCAAAATTTAGATTGGAAGACGTGGTTACACTCAACTATCGCATATATGCAGAATATTATCCTAATATTCTAACATTTCAAAATGTTTGGAGTTCAAAATACTCAGAATTTATTCGAGATTTTTTTGAAGAGGAACATTTGAATGATGTCGAGCTTGTAAATCGTAACGAAAAGTATTCACAGACCGTAGGAAATTTTCAGGTAGAGCGAAAATCGCCAACAGAGTGGAATGCAACTGTGATATATGATCCGTTTGGAACTGAGATTGATCTATTTTTTCGATGTTCGGGTGAAGCAAAAAAAGTAGGAGATTTCTGTTTGGGAGAGAATTTGTATCGGCTTGTAGAAGATATGCTTACTCAGGATAAGGTGGAGAAAGTTCTGTTGTATGGATTAAAGGGGTTTGGTAATTTGAAAATGCCTGTTTACGTGGTGGATAGTAAGGGTAGCGAATAGATGGAAAAAATCGGCTATTTTCCTGAAACGAGCAGAAGAATAAAATCTACAACTTGAGGAATTTCCAAAATATCTTTATGAATCGTGTCGGTTTGCAATTGCTCATACATAGAACGAGCCTCTAGTTTAGCCCGAATTGAAGATGGATTCTGAAATAAGTTAATGTAAAATGTCCTTGGTTAGGTTAAAAATACTCACTTTGTTCAGCTTAATGGCTGATTATCAAATTTCTTCTATTAAAACTTGCGACAATTTGTTTAGATGGCTGAGGATGTAAGATCTCAATTCAATTGCCATAAAAAAAATGAGAATTCTTATCGATACCAACATACTCATTCAGCTTGAAGACAATCAAGTCATCAAAAAAGAATTCTCCTCATTCTATAGTATATCCATATCGAATAATTGTAAAATTTTCTATCATCCTGCAGTGATTGAAGATATTAAGAATGATAAAGATGTTAATCGCCAAGAAATTTTACTCTCAAAATTATCAAAATACCAACCACTGCCAAAGCCGGCAGTTCCTTCCGCAGAGTTCTTAAGCTTAGTTGGTGAAAAAAAATCAAATGATGCAATTGATAATAAACAGTTATACCAGGTCCATATGGGTTATGTAGAACTGTTTATTACCGAGGATAAAGAGATACTCAGGAAAGCGGCAAAATTAGGGTTAGCTGACAAAATCCTGAGTATCGAATCAGGATTAACTTTAATAAACAAGACCTACCACGTTTCGGTTCCTACCCATCCACTTTTAAAAGAGGGCAGTGTTAGGGAGATCATCCATCTAAAAGACACTTCTTTCTTTGATTCATTGAGAGAGGATTATGGTCTTGAGTTTAACGAGTGGTTGATTAAATGCGCACAACAAGATCGTAAAGCTTATTATCTTATGGATAAAGACATTCTCTTGGCCTTACTGATTTATAAAAATGAACCTCCAGTTGAGCACACACTTCAAGGTATTTTTGAGAATGCATTCAAGATTTGTACACTGAAAGTTGCCGAAGATGCTTTTGGATATAAAATGGGTGAACTTTTCCTTAGCAAAATGTTTGCTCTGTGTATCGAATCTACGATCAGATATCTATATATTTCACTCTTCCCAAAACATACGAAGTTATTAGAACTTTTAAGAAATTTTGGCTTCAGTGAACATTACCGAATCAATAATGAAATTTTCATGCTTAAAAGTATGAATAAAGAAAAGGCTAAGGGTTCAAACACTACGGAAGAACATCCCTTCTATTGTGATCAATCCAATTTCCAAAAGTTCATTATCTCAATTCAAGAAAATTATGCCACTACTCTATTTAAAGATTCGGAATATCGTTATCCAGAATTATTTGATACAGATTTTACGAAATCGAAAAGCGAAATTGAAGGCGTACATATGCAATTCACAAATCAAAGTTGCTGCTGGAGACCTTCTCTTCTTCTATGTATCAAAGACGAGAATGGAAATTCATCCCATTGGCGTCGTAGACTCATTTGCAATTTTATCAGATCTAGATGAAATCCAAAGAATGGTTTCCAAAAGAACTGTTTTTTCAGAGAAAAATTTGAATGAGATGTTTGAAAAAAATGGTCGTTTAACGATTTTACTTTTTCGATTGCTTTATTATTTAAAAAAACCAATTCCTTACCAAACCTTGAGAAAATTAAATTCTACGAAAAGTAACTTGGTAAATATCACTAAATTGTCTGACGAAGATTATACACTGTTAAAAGAAAAAGGATACTTCGATGAACGTTATCTTATCAATTAAACCTGAATACGCTTGGGAAATCATTCGCGGAAACAAAAAGGTAGAGTTTCGAAAATCTATTTTCAAAAAGTCGATCAAAAAGATTTATATTTATTCTTCAGCGCCTGATCAGAAAATCATTGGATATTTTTCACTTAAGGACATTGATTCAGATACTCCTTTGAATTTATGGAAGAAATACGGAAAAGTCGGATGTATCTCAAAAGATGATTTTTTTAAATATTACTCTTTCAAAGAGAAGGGTGTTTCTTTGAAGATTGACAAAGTTGTTAAATTTAAGATTCCTATTGATCCCTATCAAGTGATAGAGAACTTTTATCCACCTCAGTCGTATCAGTATTGTGTCAGTGATTTGTAATAGAGTATTTACTATTATTTGAATTTAAGATCGGTCAGCAAATTTACTATGGAAAAGCAAAATGAGTTAAAATTAGAAGAAAAATCAAAAGAAATTATCGAAGCCATTCATGAGTTGAACGATCGATTTTTTGACCAAATTAAATTTCCTTATTTTAAGGGAGAGGCGGCAATTCCGTTTGTACCCGTTATGATAAATGATGCCTATTCTGAAGATGAACCCGAGTATACTACAGAGGATTTAATTTGGAAAAATCCAAACTATGATCCAAGTAGATAAAATATGTTTGGCGGAATTTCCGCAAGTGGATGGAAGAAAGAAAAAGAGACCGGTATTGGTCTTATCTAAATTGCCTGGTCGAAATCATTGGTTCGTCTGCGGTATCTCTGGAAAGACTTATGATTTGGTTGAAGGCTTTGATGAAAGCATAAGTTCCGAGGAAGAGTTTTTTGATCAGACTGGGTTAAAGACACCATCCTCTATCAAATTAGGTTTTGTATCCTATTTGGAAGAAGACAGAATCGAGGGAGTCCTCGGAGAAATACCGAAAGTGATTTATGAATCGCTCCTCCTTCGGTTCATAAATCATTTGAATGAAAACTTAATTTAAACATGTGAGCAATTTATTTAGAATTGGGTAGATCATAAGAATCAACATCCTCAGCGATCGAGGATCGTGTATTGACTTCCTTTCCAACAAATTAACATTTCCACAACTCCAATCTCCGTATACTATCCGTTAACCTCTCTCAATTCTTAGGAAGAAGCAACTCTGATCTGGCGGATGCGGAGCAATCAATGACCTTAATCTGTAGAGTAGACTTCAATATGAATCTTTATTTTTGAGCGTCCATGGATGGACGCGGTAGCGAATTCTGACCTGGAGGGGAAGATGAGCGAAAAATAATGATTCATATTGAATGTCGATTTATGCGATGCCCAGTCGAGCAGAAGCCCAGACAGAGTTGTTGGAGTAGACTACGGACAGAATCTTATATGGAAACTTTTCAAGAACTGACAGACGACTACATTCAAAAAAGCAAAAATCTAACAGTGACGGAAAGGTTAGAATTTTTGGAAGAATACCGTTTGTTGCTTCCTGAATCCGTTTTTGCTGAAAAACAAAATCAATATTTGAAAGAATGGAATTTGATTTAAAGTCACTGCGATACTCTTTGAATTCGAAAAGACAACACTGGCATTTATGTTTCTAAAAAGAATTCAGGAACAATTTTCGAAAGAAGGAATTCCTTTTGCAATCGTTGGAGGTTATGCTGTGGCAATTCATGGGGTGGCACGCGGAACTTTTGACTTAGATGTAATCACCGAAATTAGTCAGGAGAATTTGACTAAAATGGAGTCTGCGCTTGGCTTCATTGGATTAAAATCCATTTTACCTGTTTCGGCAATGGAAATTATGAAAAAGTTAGATTTCTACAAAAAAGAGAAGAATCTTATTGCATGGAATTTTATAAACCCTGATAAACAGCGAGAAAGTTTGGATATTGTCCTGACAGAAGATATTCGTAACTGCAAGATCATTCAGGCATCGACGGATTTTGGTCCTCTTCCGGTGATTAGTTTAGAAGATTTAATTCGAATGAAATCCAAGGCGGGAAGAGTCCAAGACTTGGAAGATGTAAAGGCATTAAGAAAATTAAAATAACACGATTCTTAGCGAGGTTTTCCGATCTCAATTCCAAGAAAGAACCGAATCTGATCTGTTGTCGCAGCTTTATCATCGAACTTATTTACTCTCTTTTGACTTCCATTTTAATCTTTATTTTTCAACCCCCATTGATCTTTTCTTTAACCACCAAAAGAGAAATCATCCTGATCTAGCTGAGGTTTTGCTAGTAACTCAAACTAAATTTCGATCTCCGTGACGTTCAGCTGGCAGGAGCCAAACAGAGTAGCCTGCTTCCTAATCCATAAACATACCTGTTGATAAACGATTTGGTTTTCCTATCCGATAGGAATTCGTCATATTTGGGTATGCCGGGATTGGGAAAACTCTCCTAGGCCCGAAATAAAAGGAAGAAACTTTTTTGGAATCAAGATAAAGTCCAGTACTATCATAGTAATCTCTTCTTTGGTAAGAAGTTTTATAGAGAACTACATTTTGATAGTATGTATTATCTACGAAAGTGTTAAAACCATATCCGGGTATGTAGTAGTCAAAGCCATCTATTTCAGAATCAATTTTTACCTTGGTCGATTCAAACATCTCTCTACCCGAATTGAAATCACCTACGACACATGGCTCCATACGACTCGGGATAAGACCACTCATGAGCACCAAACATTCCGAATTATATCCATATTTAATCGCAAATTTTTTTTGCCTAATTCGCTCTATTTGTTCTGGTGAAAGGTTGGATAGAAACTCTTCTTTCTCTGTCCAGGACGTACAATTGAATATTCCAAAAATCAAAAATATGTAAAATATAAGGTAACGCATGTAAGCAGACTAACAAAAAAATCAGTGTCTGCAAATATGAGGTTTCCACAATTGCGGGTACCACTTACAAAATAGGAATACCAAATTTACGGAAAAGGTCGACGATTTCCAAAAAAACTTCAGAGGATTGATTTTTTAAAATCTTCACCACAACTATAACCGTTCTTTCGCTGTTGGTTACTTGTTTAAATGCGGAATAAAATGCAATTGTTTCCAGTGGGTACTTGAGATGAACACTTGCTGGCTGATGTTTTTTCCATTCTTTCCAGAAATCGGAATACTGCAACTGGATCCGATGTTTGAAAAACAGATAGAGGAATGGAAGCTTTTCTTTTAGCTCCAGCGATTGCCAAATGGTAGTTAACGTTTGCCATTGGATTCTCTGGTAAAAAGGAATCCAATTTCGGAAATTTAACATTCTTTTAAAGACTTGGGACACTGGGAAGAGGTAAATCATAAATTCTTTTGGATTCCATGCTTTGTAAAAATGCCAAGTCAATGTTTATTTTGGCTCAAAGCAAAACGGAAATCGGGAGGCATTGTAGAAAAAGTTCCTGCAGACTTTAGAAAAGTGTTGACTTCATTTCATCAAATGATGAAATGAAGGTATGAAAGCGGAAATTTGCGAATCCTCTGACCATGGACACAGCCCTCTCTCGCCATCCATGTATGGGTCTCTGGCTCTCGAGCGAGCAGCAAGGCTATTCCGAGCCCTCGGTGACGAAGCGAGATTGTCCTTACTTGTTCGACTATCGCAGAGAGAGGCATGTGTAACAGAGATCGCAGACGCAAGCGGTGAAGGGACTTCAACGATCTCTCAGCGCCTCCGGCTTCTTCGCAGCGAAGGCCTCGTAAAACGTAGAAGGGAAGGCAAACACTTGTTTTACTCTTTAGTAGACGATCATATTCAGAATCTGCTTGCAAACGCACTAGATCATTCCCAAGAAAACCACAGGAGAAACCTATGAACCACCACACCCACGAAAACCACTCCCATGTCCATGGACCAACTTGCGGACATAAGGCGATTCAACACGGAGATCATGTTGATTATCTGCATGATGGCCATCTTCACAGAAGCCACGAAGGACATTATGATGAATGCTCGATTGCAGTGGATTCAAAAAATCCAGCTTCTTGCACAGAGGGACATATCTGCTCTGGTCATGATGTGAGTCATGTGCATGGTCCAGGTTGCGGTCATGAAGCAGTTCCCCACGGTGATCATGTGGATTACCTTGTGGATGGACATTTACACCACCAACACAACGGACATTGTGATTCACATGGACAGTTGGCTCTTGCTTCCGTAGCTTAAAAGCACACTAAATATCATCAGGAAAAAAGGGGCTTTTGCGGTAATTCTCGAAAGCCCTTTGATTCCAGTTTTTCTCGATCGATATTTGTAGTATCGGCAGAAAGGACTATAGTTGGAATCTTAGGGTGTAGTCCCAAGATTTTGTTTGTTGCCTCGTATACATCCATTTCTGGCATTTGCAAATCCATTAATACAATGGAATACTCCTTCTTACGAACTAAATCAATCGCTACCATCTCCTTCTCTGCAACGAGGGAATCTTCTTCGTTTAAGTCGTACAATCGCTGCCTCTTTCTCTTGAATGTATGATTGCATACTTACTTGAAGATCGCGACTCACTCTCATAAATACACCATTATAATCAAAAACTTCTAGGCCGATGATACCTGAAATGGATACCAAAAACCAAATGGTGATCCAAATCCATTGGCGTGCTTCGAAAAGTAGAAAGTATAGGCTTGCGATGGGAAAAAATAAAAGTATGGAACCAAAACCATTCGGATTTAGAGGCGTACAAAGAACAAGTTCGTTTTTCCTACTAAAAGACTTCCCTAAAGTTCAAGGGGTAAGCAAAAATCTTTCATCCAGATAATTTTGGAAAAGTAAAAAAATCTCCTCTTATAAAACAGGTTATAGCTTCAGACAAAATGTAATTTTTAGTGAACAAAATTAAGATATATATTCGTTTCATAAACCTTAATTGTCTAAAATTCTGATGAATACCAGTATGTTTGCTTGGAAAAAGACCAAGCAAACATATATCTGTTTATATTGTTCTTATGAATCCCCAAAATAAGACTAGAAACCCACCGAGTTCACCTAATATTAAAAAGAACATCGATGAATGGATCATAAACGCAGGCATTTTCCATCCTCCTAAAACATAAGGCTTTCGGAATTGGTTATCCGTATCCCTCAGAATCGCATGTAACAGATACGTAGACTGTGCAAATGCAAAGAAGCTCATGGATGCGAGTGCTGCATAAAAATTAATAGTTTCTGAAAAACTGCTCAATTCGACAAATTTTGAAAGTAGAATACATGCAAAGCTATACATTAAGGAAGCTCTATGTAAGATACTTACGTATTCGGGAGCAACAGCATCCTTTGATTTTAAGATCCCTGCATACTTCCAAATCCCTGTGAGGAGTCCAACTGCAAAAAAGACTCCTCCGAATATAAAACACAATTTCAATGCGTCCATTTTTTCCTCCAAGACAGACCGTTTGATTTGTTTCGATTCTAATCGGAAATTAGAATTCAATCGACCTGATCTATAACTTGGGATTTAATTTTGATTTTAGGTTTGATTTAGATTTTAAAAATTTGTTTGGGCTCTTTCGAAACTCTCGAGGAGAGGTACCGACTAGCTGCCGAAAAACTCTATTGAAGGCTGACTTTGAATTGAACCCAACAGCATATGCGACGGAAAGGATATTCCGATCTTCCTCTTCCAACATTTTACAAGCAATTAGGATGCGGTGGCTATTTACATATTGGATAAAACTCATTTGTAAATTAACATTGACCAATTCGGACAACTGGTGTGGGCTCATCTTTAAGGCTTCTGCCAATGTTTGCAAACGCATGTCTTCGTCCGCATAATAAGACTCTTTCGTTAAAAGTTGGTCCAATTGGGAGAGAGCCTGGTTTGAATTGACTCGAGTGAGTTTAGATTTGGAATACCTTGCAGACTGGATGGCGCCTGCAATGTCCAAAAGGATATTTGGATTTCGTTTGGCATATAGATAAACAAAAATCGCGGCAAAACTATGAGACCAAGCACTGGTTTTATAGAGAGTTTTTATTCCGAAAATATATCCTATAATATCAGCGGATATCATCCCAAAGATGTAGATAAGCAGCAGAATTGCAAAAAATCGTATCCTCTCGGGAAGGAGTTGGATTGCCAAGGCGCCTGCACCAGATTGCGAGACACCGATTAACAAAGCGTAGACTAAAATAGAAACTTTCGGACCAATGATCCAAAGAATAAATACTCCGTAAGGTAGTTCCCAGTTACCCGAAAGGATTTCCTGGATAGATCGTTGTTGTTCCTCAAAACCTAGTGATACCCAAAAAATGAGAGGGAGTAAACTAATGAAAAGGGGAATCCAGTGAATCCAACTGAAAGTCTCTTTTTTTCTGCCATTGAGTTCTTCGTAATAAAGAAAAATGGTCGGACCAATGGAATATAAGAAAGGAATTGTGAGTCCATAGGAAATGGGATATTGAAAGGAAAAACCCGTATGTGTGCAGGATTCCCATAACAAGCGGATCCCAGAGCTACCCACAAAAAAAGCTGGAACCCATTTTGTTTTGTTAGGTTGTATGAGAAGTCCTATTGCCCAAATCAAACAGAAAAAACCGCCAAAACCAAGGACAACCAAATCTAGCCCAGGAACGTGACTCAAACCTTCCTCCTCATTGAACGCATCAAGTATCCGACTCTATTTTTTGGAAAGAAAAATCCCTTGGTCAGGGATTTTATCCTTAAAAAAAATCTTTCCAATTAAACAAGTCTGTTCTAGAAAAGAAAAGTCTATGAATGTTAGGTTAAGATCAGTCGCTGTAATTTTCTGCCTTTTTTTTGTCATCCATTGCAAACCGGCTGGTTTGGAGAATTCCTGTGACCCTAACTCGGAAAGCTTCTCTCAAACATTCATTCTCAGATTAGCTATCAAAGAACCTACACATTGTCTTTATCCGACAAGATTTACGAATAGATTAATTGTCACCCCACCGGCCAAAGGGTTTACTCTGAAAAATGGAGGGACTGATACGGTAACAGCTGTTTTGTCTAAAGAACCCACTGCGATAGTAAAAATGAAAGTCATCGTCACCAAACCAGCAAATGTCCTCTTGTCCACACCTGCCATTGAGTTTACTTCGGAGAATTGGAACATCCCTCAAACCATTACTTTAACAGGAGTTGATGATAATTTTTTTGGTGTAGCAGAGGAGTATGTATTGAAGATTGGGCCAATTGAATCGGAAGATCCAGATCTATCTGGATACATCTGGGAAAGTCAGGTACTTAAAAATCGAGATTTTAGAAGGATAATCTATTCAACAAATTCCATATACCAAGGTGGAGCTTTGAGCGGTGTATCTGGGGCTGATGCAATCTGTAATTCCGATAGCTTGAAGCCGGTGAACACAGGTGTTTATAAAGCTCTTATTGTGGATGGAGTCAACCGCAGGGCAACCCTAACATCAAATATCAGCGATTCTCCTATCGATTGGGTTTTGGTTCCAAATCAGTTGTACATTCGACCAACAGGTATTACGATTACGACAACCAATGTTCACGCGCTACACGACTTTACTTTGAATATGACAAATTCAGTAGGAACTTCTACAAATTTGGTATGGACGGGGCTAAATGCCAATTGGACAACTGCGGGCGGATGCGGCACACCTGGCTGGACAGATACAGGTCTTTTTGGCCGATATGGAAATGATAATGGTCAGAATGATTCTAGTATTGATGGAGGAAATATCATTTGTAATTCGATCGGTCGACTATTTTGTGTTCAGCAATAAATTTCTGTTAAACGATTTCATAAAATTTCTCTTGCAGTGTATTGATAGCTTTCCTATTATGGTAGTAGATTCAAAATAGTAACGTTTTTTTAACCACTAAGTACTTCTCATCTTTTTTGCATTTCGGTCGCTTTTACTAGTTTTCCCCTGCATTTTCGTTGTTTTTTACCTAATCTCCTACCAGGAAAGTTGTTTCTAATCCAATCCATTTTAAGAATCAAAAAATAAACTTAAAGGACAAATTATGTCAGTAAATATCTATGTAGGCAACCTTTCTTACGAAATGACCGAAAGCAAACTAAGCGAGCTTTTTTCAGCACACGGAGCAGTATCTTCTGCTAAAATCATTACAGACCAGTACTCTGGTGGATCAAAAGGTTTTGGTTTTATTGAAATGAAAGATCGTGGTGAAGCAGACCGTGCAATTGGTGATTTAAATGGTAAGAATATTCTAAATCGCGAAATGAAAGTGAATATTGCTAAACCAAAAACGAACAACTGGAATTAATTTGTAAAATCATTTAGATTTTTCTAAACATTTTTTTTCTAATATTAGACAATCAAAATTTGGGCTCAAAAATCTCAGATATTGGTTGTCTTTTTTGTTCTGGATGGTATAAATTCTTCGTCAATTCACTGAAAAAGAGGTAGAAGTTGTATGGAAAAACGCCTTGAACGCATTGCCGAAATTTTAGACATAGGAATTTTAATAGGCTCAAGCATCGCAGTGGTTGCTTGGATGATTGGAGCACCACTGTTTTACAGAACTGATGGTCCCGTCTTATCCATCTTCACATCTATTTCCATCTTTTTAATCGTTGGTCTTCGGTTTGCCTCACGTAACTTTCACCTATGGCCATTTACTGCTAATATTGCTTTTCTTATGATAATCGGTGGCGGCAATCTATCTTCCATCCTTATGCTTATGTCTGCTCCTAAGCTTCATATCAATCCAAATTCCATGCTCGTTATGACATCCATTTTTACATCTCTGGGACTCGTTTTCTTTAGCTTGTATGAGATACTCTTGTGCCTTAGAAAGACTCCTTCTAGTTTTTGGATTTTGGATGATATTTTACTCCACCTAGCATTTGTTCCTGGAGGACTTAGTTTAATCGGCCATCTCTTCCAAAACCCTACCTACTTAAGTATGTCCTTAGACCCCCGCGTTGGCATTTCTCCTCTGGAAATGGTGTTTATGGCTTTTCTTGCTATCTCGACAATATTTTCGAACCAGAATCTATTTCTCTGGAAATTTCTAAAAGATGGCATGGCGAATCGAGTCACTTTTTTTATACTCTTTCTCAATCAATACATAGCACCCATTGTATTTCTAAAATTTATGGGATCAGATTCATCTCCTCAGTCTTTTGGTCCCGAGTTGTTTATCTTCTTTGCTGGTGTATTTGCAACATTGGGATTTCTTTTAGTTCAAGCGAAAACTCATATTTCTCAGAAGTAAAATTGGCTTTTCAAGAAAAAATAGCACACAGGCCATCAACTCTGTTCTCGCGGAATTAGAAATTCAATCCTTAAAGAATAGAGAATACTTCCAAAATCTATACTTTTTGTTATAAAAAGTAAATTGGAATCAAGTAGCTTTAGTTTAAAGAGTGTTAACACTAGGGTTGAGAGTTTAAGTGGGAAGGTTTCCAATCGTGTGATTGGAAACCAGTTTGAGTTGGATCTAAAAATCCCGTGGATCAGTGAAATAAATTAATCTTCAGGTTTAGAGATATTTTGTTTGCATCAGTTCAGGGATTCCGCTTTTTGAATTGGCTTTAGTCGCTAATTCTAATTCTTCAGGAGTTGCAAAATTCTTATCCCAGTCTAACACTTTCGGAGTCATTAATTTATGCCATAATGGTGGCAGTAGCGCGATAACAATTGTTGTCAGGTATCCACTGATCATCATAGGTGCATTGGGATAAGGGCGAAGGTTTTGGTAAGCAACTTCACCTTGAGCATGGTGGTGGGAATGTCTTGTCAAATTGAACATGGTCCAAGAGCTGAGACGTTTGTTTGTATTCCACGAGTGGCGAGGTTGAACAGGCTCGCTCGGCAATCGGACCATACCATAGTGTTCCATATAGTTTACGATTTCTAAAAGAGCTTTTCCCCAAACTGCCGAACAGATAAAAAAGATCATACCTGTGAGGCCACCTATCCCAAAGGATATCGCAACCAATAGAAGGCTTAATAAATGTCCTCTGAGGAAAGCATTTTGAATAGAAAGAACTGGTTTGTTTTTCTTTTTAAGTCTCGCTGCTTCAATTTTCCATGCGCTAATATTTCCTTTTAATGTCGACGCAACTATATGGAAGTAAACATTCCGTCCTCGAGGTGCCGTAGCAGGATCTTCTTCTGTGGATACATATCTGTGGTGACCATATACATGTTCTATGGAGAAAATAGTATCAAAGCTAAATGCAAGTAGCACTCGGCCAAAAAACATGGAAATGGGATCCCAGGTTCTATGAGTTAACTCGTGTGCTGTGATGGTTCCGACAAGTCCGATCATAAGCCCTGTCATTACAAATCCGCAAAACACATGAAAGAAATTGGTAGCAGATTTTGCCGCAAGGAAATCATAACCAATGGTCTTAGAAAGCCAACTTCCATACCCGAATGAATCACCAGGACTCACGGCCCATACGGCAGAAAAGACAATAAAAGACAGTAAGGGCAATGCCATCCAAAGCTGGAAGGTTAAGAACTTTGAGTTTTTATAATCCGGGGTTTTTGTATCATCGCCTGAAATTGCATCTCCGATTGTATAAAAGAGCAATAAAGAGATTAGACCCACTGTCATCCATCCACCACCCAGAAGAAGACTTGCTCCTGCACAAAGTCCAACTAGATGGAATAAGGAAAACTTTAAATAATCAAATAGACTTGCTGTCGGTTTTTCTGAATGGTATTCATCCTTAAGGCTTAAGCTATGATCGATCAAAGTAAATCGATCTGCAAAGATTTTATCTTTTGAGATTCCATACTCAATCATAAGCTTGGTTGCTGAATCCACCATAGGAGGAGGGCCACATAAATATGCTTCTGTAGATTTTGTTAGGTGTTCTTTGACTTTTTCTGTAACAAGACCTCTTGCACCTTTCCAATTGCTTCTGTTCGGTTCATCAGAAAGGACTGGTATAAATTTAAAACTGCCTTTCCATGCCTTCTGAATTTTTTCAATTTCTTTTGTCTTATAAAGATCTTTCTCTTTTCTTGCTCCGAAAAGAAGAGTGACAGGACGTTTGACACCATCAGCCAATGCTTTTTCGAGTATGGAAAGGATGGGGGCAAGACCACTCCCTCCAGCAACTAGTAAAATCGGTGAGTTGCCTGGACGCAGGTAAAAATCGCCGATGGGTCCTTTAATCTTTGTTTGTTTTCCAATCAAATGGTTGTGGTGTACGTAGTTCGAAAATTTTCCGCCAGGAACTTTTTTGATGAGAAAGTTAACTTCATTTTGTTTGGTCGTTTTATCCATTGTGTCAGGTGCACAAGCAAAGGAATAGTTTCGTTCGACGTCCATACCTTCGATAGATAAGAGACCATACTGTCCAGCACGATAAGAAAGAGCCTCATCCAAAGATACTGTGAGTTCTGCGATATCCTCATTCCAGATTTTTTGTTTAACGACTTTTCCTGTGATCGACTGAAGGTTGTTTACTTGTATTTGTACGTTTGATTTAGGAATGGACTGGCAAGCCAAGATCGTACCGTCATGTATTTCGGATTCGGAGAGAAGGTAGCTAGTTTCGGTTAGTTCCTTAACTTCTCCACCAACTAATTTGCATTTGCAGGTAGCACAACCACCAACTCTACAACTATGAGGAAAATCGAGTCCTCCTCTCAGTGCCGCACTTAGGATATTTTCCCCCGGAGCTGCCTCCACGATTTTGCCGTTGATACTCACTTGGTATCCCGTAAAGTTTTTGGATTCGTTTCCTGATTTAGAAACTGTCTTTTTGATCGTGGGTGGTAGAAGTGAAAACATCGCTAACCTCTCTGTATTCTTTTTCGCACGTTTGTTATAAATTAAACTGTGGCAAATAATTGTCAAACAATTTTCAAAAAAAAGCCAAATTCTTCAAAAATACGCTACTGATCAGGAAATCGATTGATCGATTGCGAATCGTAAAGAACCTATGGCATGCTCGCATTAGGTAGGCATTTTGAACAGTTTAGAATCACAAATTCTTTTGATTAGTATCCCGTTTACCTACGGATTCGTAGGTTGGGTGACCAACTGGTTGGCATTAAAAATGACGTTTTATCCACTTCGGTTCTGGGGAATTCCTCCCTTTTTTGGCTGGCAGGGCATAATACCACGAAAGGCCGATAAAATTGGATCTAAGTTTGTAGAAGTTATCACTGAGCGATTGTTAAATGTTAAGGATTTGGTATTAAAATTAGACCCTAATTTGGCGGAAAAAGAAATTCTACCTTCCTTAGAACCGATTATCCAAAAGGCAACCACACAATTCGCAAATTCCATCGATCCCAATCTGTGGAATCAAATTCCCGCAATCATTCGGGAAGAAATACTTCTGAAGATCAAAAGAGAAAGTGGGAATATCGTTAAAAAAGTTATTAAGGATTTACAAGTTGATATCGATTCAAAACTAGATATAAAAAATGTCGTATATCGAAGGTTAACTGGCGAGAATGTTAAAATCATAGTGGAAATGTTTCAAGAAGTTGGAGGACCTGAGTTTAAGTTCATTGAAAAATCTGGTTTTATCTTTGGATTTTTATTAGGTTTGGTTCAAATGGTCTTTTGGTATTTCTTTCCGCTTGCTTGGACCTTACCAGTTCAAGGAATCATTGTTGGATATTTGACGAATTATCTTGCAATAGAAATGATCTTTCGACCATTAGAGCCAAAAGTTTATTTTGGAAAATTTAAATACCAAGGGCTTTTCCTTAAAAGACAAAAAGAAGTTTCTCAAGCCTTTGCAAAGATAGTTTCTGAAAAAATTCTCAGCCCCAAAAATATATTAGAGGAACTTTTATATGGAAAAGCGGCTGTTTTACTTATAGAGGAAATTCGGGAGCAAATTGCTGTTCAGGTGGATCGTCTAGCAACCATTACCAAACCAGTTATTTTGGCCTCTGGTAAGTGGGGGAAATATGAAGAGGCTAGATTACATATCGCTCACGAGCTAACAGAGGCAACGATACAAAATGCACATGAGTTAGAAGGATACATCGGACAAACTTTGAAACTAGAAGAAGTAATCTCCGAAAAAATGATACTAATGCCTCCTCGAGAATTTGAGACTATCTTGCGATCAGCATTTCAAGAGGACGAATTTTTGCTGATTTTAATTGGTGCAACTTTAGGTGCGATCGTCGGTGCATCGCAAATATTAATATTATAAAATTATCTAAAGAAAAGTAGTGATTCCGATTCCGATATGATATGCTTTCCCACTAAAACTATAATTAGGATTGGATTCAGTCGGAATTGATTTGTTAATTTGTCTCGGAGACCAGGATTGAAAATCAAAAACCAAATCAAAGATGATTGCTTTTTTTAAATTTCGAAACCAAGATCCTGAATTTTCCGTAAGCGCATAACTCATACCAATGGTATAGATGTTTTTATCAAAGTCCAAAAGATTGTTTCTTCCACTCAAATCACCGATTGCTGAAGGTCGCCTAGCATAGCCGACTCTAAAACTTGTATCATCTCTCCATAAGTATTCTAGGCCAACTCGTACGTTTGTGGTATTTTTCACTTGAATCTGTTCACTATAGGTTAATTTAGTTCGAGAGAGTTTGAACTCACTCCATTTTTCTAAATTTACATCAACCGCTCCCCTCCACTTTCCTAGATAGAGATAGGACAACCCACCCGAATAAACTTTCGGTTGGTACAAATCCAGTAAAGCAAGATCAAGATCCAATTGTATACCAAGTAGTGTTGTTTGTGCTCTGGATGCCAAAGGGTCCACGGACAAAAAAGTTTCACGTCGATAAGAAAATCCCAAGTCAAAGTTTTTGTAATGAAACTGAATTCCTAGAGAAGGATTTATAATTGGTTTTACCTGCAATATCACTTGTTGGTCGGGGGTTGTAGGATCTGGTGAGATCGGAACATTTTTTAGAAGGATAGAACCTCCGCCCCTCGCAAATGCAGTAAAACCTAAACCTACGAAGATATGGTTTTTCCATACTTCAATGCCTAAGCCACCTGTGATCGTAGGTCTTTCGTTAGCGGCTCCCGATTGTAGAGTCCGTGCAACATTGGGGTTTTGATCATTGATTGTGAGTAGGTTCCCAGTTGCTGGAGTTAAAATGTTAAATCCAAAACGCACCACTCTACCAAAATCATATACCTCATTCAAATTGAGGGTTACTCCAAAACTTCCATAATGATCTTTTGTATTCGCAAATCTTTCCCTTCTTTCCAAACTCGTTTGCTGAATAGGCGTTACATGGTTGTAAGATAAGCAGATCTCATGAAATCCGGATCTTCCCAAATTACTTTGGTTTACGTTTGTTTGATTGTTCGGATCAGTTTGGGCGAGATTTTTTTTCTCCTCTCGTAGTTCTTGTTCGTTCTTTCTACCGAGTCCCGCCGGATTGTAAAAGGGTGCCGAGCAGTTGTTAACAAAAGATGTAACTGCACTTGCCATACCTTGTGCTCTTGGGTGGGCACCGTAACTATCTCCATAGGAACCAGCATGGATTCGAACCGTGAGAATGATAAGAAAAATCGATACAAGTAGTTTCATCTATTTTTTGGAGAATAAAAAGTTAAAGCGATCAAAGAGGGTAGTTTCATCTCTACGGTTTTGGACATCTACAAACCAATACTCTGTTTGCATCGGTCTCGTTGGCGATTGGATGAGATTTGCAAATAGAAATGATATTTCACCTATGTTATAAAATAAATCATTTTTATCTCGTGTTGGCAATTGTACCATGGGGGCTTTCAAGAATCTCTCCCAGTCTTTCCAAATATCGGCAGTAGAATAACTACTACGTACCTCGCGAAAAAAATAATTCAAAAATAAACCATCTTTCGATAGTGACTCAAGTAAACGTACAATCGCTTTTGTTCGTCCTTTTGTTTGGCGGAGTAACTTTGGAACTTGTTCTGTAAGGATTGCAGAAAAAGTTGATTTTGAAGACTCATTTTCTTTCTGAAACACTTTCCCTGAAAAGAAAAGAAATGAAGATATATCCGCAGTCGTCAGATTAGCTTCTTTTGTAACTGCTAGAATCTCTCTTAGGTTGTTTAGATATGTATAAGGCGATGATGGATTCAATAAATTAGCAAAGATCGTTTCAATGTCATCTAATATCGCATAGCTGGATGAATTGACATTTTTTCCTCGTGTCAATATCCAATCTTGGAAAAAAAGTTCTACTTCACTTCCGATTGCATCCGCTGCAAACTGATTCGAATTTGGAAATTCGTCGATGTTCCTAAATTCGGAGATAAATTGTTGGAGTCCCAGTATCATTTGGGATCGGGCTTCTTCGTTTTCTTTAGCTCCTAATTGGAACAAAAAATTACTGAGTCCTTTGAAAAAATTACCCTTACTGAGAGAATTGAGTATACCATCATTCCATCGTCTAGAATTTTCTATCAAGAATGAGAGATGGGAGCGAAGCGTAGTTTGGGGATAGTATAAGGAAAGGACTGGCATACTAGGCGATCTCATACCAAAGACGCCAGAATAACCTCGTATTTTATACTGCCTAATCACAATATTTTTATTTGGGAAAGCTGAATCATTTGTATCTGAACTTGCTGTTCGATCGATTGCATCCGTCACATAAGGTCTGTTTAATATCTGAATTAAATTTGCTAAGAGAAGAAACGAATTTCGGTTGTTAGATGATGAAGAAGTTCGAACAAAGGAATTTGCAAGAGAAGCGATGTATGGTAAGAAATGGTTTCTTAGGTTCCATACAGAATTTTCTCTCTTAATTGATTCAGAAAGCACCTCTGTTACAGAGAGAAATCCCAATCGTTCCAAACATGGGATTTGTGCGGAAATTGACGGAGGAATCGGGCCATAAAATTGGTTAGGTGAAGAAAATTTAGAAAACAAAAGTCGGTAGATTTGTTGGAATGTCGTTTCATCAACAAAACCAAAGTTTGTATTGGAATCAGCGCTAATGCCATATCCCCATGCCTCAATCAAAAACGCCGAATCCCCAGGTTGGTTAGAAAAGTTTTCCAAATCGCCTGAGGCCTTAAAATTATTTTTGATCTTAAAGTTTCCGTATCTCCAACGCCCGGAATCATTTTCTGAACAAGATACATTTGAGCAGTAAGGTTTGACACTTGTTAGTCCTTTCAATCCATTGGCTACTATAACTATATAAACAGAATCTTGAATCGTATCCCCCAAGGCTTCAAGTGCTACGGGAATTACTAGAACGAATCGCTTTTGATAAAGAAGCCATTGGTAATTTTTATAAAACTCTTCTTCATCGGATTCAACAGCACGTGAATCTTCCGATATTTCTATTTCGCGAATCGTATATGCACTTCCCAATCCTGTATCATTTTCGAGAAACGAAGTTCCACCAAGTCCAGCTTGTAGTATTTGGTTGTTTGAGGAATTTTTAACAAAGATTCGATAGTGATCTGTTGTCCAAGTTTTTCTATATACTTGGTCAATACCATCCGAAGTGCGGTAAACTCTACCATCAAAACTTTGGATATTGCCGGATTCATTTTTTCTATTTTTATTATAATAAGGGCCTTCTCCCGAATATAAAACTCTACTCAATTGACCTAAAATCCACGGAAGAGTTTTTGTATAGATTGGATCGTTTGGATTTGTTAAAAGGGAATCTTTTTGCAAAAGACTGAGGGCAGGGGTATTTAAGCTAATCGATTGAATAACACCATTCTTTCGAACTTTTCCAGAAATAGCTGAATTCCATATAACGGCCGAAACTCCTAAATTTGAGATTGAGGTACTCCTTTTAAAAGTAATAGGCGTTAGAGGGGTTGTGGATGTGATTGAATTTGATATAGTAACCGAATTTGAGTTAGTTCCTATTACCGTTGTTCCATCTGGAATTCCTACAGCTCTAACAGTATCGCCGATTTGAATGGCAGAATCATTGTTCTGTAGCGAGATGCTATTGGATCCAAAGTTCAAACTGCCCTGGCGTACGACCACTCCCAAACTGCTAAGTTTTGAAGACATACTAAAGAGTGAATCACCTATTGTGAGAATCCCACCGCTCATTGAAGTTATCTGTGGTTCAGTCGGATCATTGTTCCAAAAATAGCCAAAATCATTAGCAATGCCAACTGTCAATAGTAGATGTTCTAGAAGTGAAATCGATTCACTGCTCGCATCAAGAGTTCGATTTTTTCCATTCAAATCAAGTTCTAACATTTGGTTGAAGGAATAGTTTGCATTGTTTAGATTCGAAGTAAAATTTAATTCGGAGAACGATTGTGTAAACTGAGATAAAGGGGTTATGCTAGAGTTTTGAATGAATTGTGCGGGAGGTAGAATTAATTGGCGTAGTTGGATTAAAAAATCACGAACGCTTGGTTGTATTCGTGCAGAGTGACCGGTTTCATTGTAATCTGCCGTAAAGTTAGTTCCCGTTACAGTAAAATGATTTTCTATATTTACAAAAAGTTCTTTTAAGGAGGTTCCTGCAGATTTAAAACCAGACCCTACTCCTGATTTTTTTGAAAATCCATCTCCCAATCCACCTAACGTTTCTGTAAAAGAATTTACTAAGGTGCTATCTTTGGATTTAAAAAATCCGGAGAGCAAGTTTGTAATCCCACTACGTAGTGTTTGGTTTTTTACAAACATCTTTTCAAAAATTAATTCCGTCTTTTCGAGAAATTCTTTCGTCTCCGGATCTTCTAAAATAGAATTAAGATATTCAATTTGAGAGGAAATTGTTTCTTCGGATTTTGTATTTAAAAGATGGTTTAATCCTTGGTTTGTGATAGGAAGAATATTTGTAAGAAAAGAACCTGAAGCATTCCGGATTTTCTCAATTCCTGGAACCATTGAATCAAATAGATTTGCATTGTTTATCCGTAACCTACTCATCTCCTGTGACAAAAAAAAGAACAGATTTCGAATTGCATTTTGTTCTTCCTTAAATAAAAAACCCAAGGCAAACAAAGATTCCGGTAAACTCGGTCGAATCGATTCCAAAGATTGGTTTAGTTTAAAATTAAAATCATTTGCGTTCAAACGACTGAGACCACTTTTGAGTGCAGGGAAATCATCAAATAGAGTGAAAAGATTGATCCCCGATCCGGCAAGTAACCCATCTAGGAAAATAGATTTATCTTTAAAATCAACATCTTCTCCTTTACAATTCCAAGATAGAGTGGTTGCAAACGAAAGGATTGAAAATAAGAAGAATCTCTTTAGTTTCATGAACATCTTTAACTGTTATAGAGAACAGTTCCCCCAGAATGTATAGTCTGAAAGTTTTACATTAAGAAGTATATATGCGGAAGTCTCTTGTGTTGTTACACTTTGGTTCAAGTAAGTTGTGGAATAGGGAAGCGAAGACAATTGATTCATTCGAAGACCACAGTTTGCTGCAATCTTATTTCCATTTGCATTCGGATCTTCTTTTCTGCCGATTTGATATGCAAAGTTAGGTGAAGTATATGTTGAATCAACCTGAAGATTTTTGTTTTTTCTTTCCAGAGGAATGTATTCCAACACATAATTCAAAACAGGCAAAATAAGTTTTTGAATCGTTGGATCTAATACTTCCTTGATCCCATTGGGATTTAAGCCAGATGGATTATCCAAGTTTGATTCCAAAACTTCCATCGTGTAAAAAAGATCTAAGTCATTTTCGTTATTTCCATCTAAAAAACCAACTCTTGCCTCATCGCAATCGATTCGACGGTTGGCTATCGTTTGATTTGAATTTTCCAAATCCTCTGCATTATTATCATCGCATAAGTTTAATTGAAGAGCAGAAACCTTATAGAAATCATTTTCCGATCCATTGCAAAGGCTGGGATTTAGTCCTAAACAACCAACACCTGAGGTAAATTCTCTAGCACCAAATAAGAGTTTAGTTGAAATTCCTATTTTTACTGTTGAGAGTAGGTATTCTTCAGTACCTTGTTTTCCATAAATCTTTAGTAAAAGATCTGTCCATTGTAAATCCAGTAAAGGTTGTCTGAGCCCATTCGTTGTTTTGGAAAGGTTTGGATTAGAAAATTGAATATGAGGTGGTAGAAGAGGTTCTAGACGGAAAAATATATCATCATTGGATTGAATTGTCCGTAAGTTATTCGAACTATCTCTAAAATGAATCTTATTTCTTCCTGGGGCTAATACTTTTAAAATTGAATCAGCCTTAAGTAATATTTGAAATATCTGAAATAACCTGTCTTCATCACCTCTAAAACCTTTGATTTTGTTTGCGAAATTTTGATCCAATTTTAAATTTAAAATCCCGTTCCACCACATTTGGTAAAATAACTGGTTGATAGAATCCGAGTGCAGGGACAAAAGTACACCTGATCCATCACTTGAGCTAATTCGACCAGTTCCCATATTCGCATTCACAGTAGATCTTGCCATTTGCGAACGCGGAGCAGTTCCATCTGAAATTTTAACAAAGCCATTCGAGAATCCTAAACCAATATGTGGTGTATTTGGTTTCTCTGTAATTGAAGAACGGTCTATACAATTTGAATCCGATGGACTATTTTTTTGACATGCCAATGCACTTATAGATGCCGTAAGATCTAAGCCATCTGAGTGAACACGATTGCTTGTCGTTTGCGTTAGATTGACTCCCAAATTGATTTTTGTGCGGTCGAAAGGAGATGGCAAATAATCTGGTAAATTCACATCAATACCATCATTCCTCTGATCTTTTCTCATTTGGATAAAAATCGCATTTAGTATGTTTGGTGTAACAGTTTGAATTGTATCTCGAATAACTCCTTGGACAACTCTCCATTGTATTCCAGGAATTACGGATTCTAATACTGCTTGTATGATACTATCGAATGTTCCTGGTTTAATGGTTCTTACATTAAATGCACAAATAGCCGAGTTCCAATTGCTGATGTTGAATTCGGTCGCGGACGGATTATCTCTCCAGGAACTTGGATTGATAACACTTAAATTAAGAAGTCCATCGGAATTCGGAATGTTTAACGATGTCATTGCGGTGGCAAGTTGGAAATTTGAAGTTGTACTATAATTTAGGAATGTAGATGAAGAACTACAACCACCATTCGGACTCATTATAAAATCTACATCATAAACTGCTCCGTTAGCTAGTCCTCCCGCCAATCCTCCACCAGAATGCATAAAAAGCCTAAGCGTTCCCTTAAGTCTCTTTCCGTTTAGATTTATATTCAATTGTCCATTGGAACTAGAACCTGGGACTGGATTTAGGTTAACCAACAAATTATCATTTGGTGAACCGTTTGCTGTATTTTCAATGGTCATTGTTGTTACATAAACATCACTTCGACCATTTGCAATAAAGCCTCCCCAAGACCAATTGATTCTGCAAAATGGTCCAATAGAAAGTAAGTGATTTAATTCTCTCGCAGAACCAAAGTCATTTGGATTACTTAAACAATTTTGGCCTAATGCATCGGTTCCTGTTAGGACATTTCCAGTTCTTTTTGGATTTTGGATAAACGTGCGACCAATCGTCACCGTCGTATTGGATAGAGTTGCCGAACTAGGATTGCTTAAACTCCAGCTGGTTCCTGATATAAAATTTTCAATCGTAGTGCCTTGCGGTAGATTCGGATGGTTTACATAAACTCCAGGATAGATATCATCATTTTGGGCAAATGTAATAGATGAGTTTCCATTCGTAACATTTGCAAACTTTCCGATATCTGGGCCTAAGGAGATTTTTATATCACTACCTGTTTGACCATAGCCGTTTGTGGCTGGTCGGCTGATAATCAGCAAAGGTCCATTCGTAAAAGTCGAGTTATTTGGACATCCATCCCCAGCTGACAAAAATCCTGACGTATGTATTGAAGTAATAAACGTATTTGGTGGTAAGGAAACTCCTCGTAATACAATTCCTGCTCGAATACCTGTAGTACTCGCAACTCTGATCCGCGAACATCCGTTTGCTGTTGTTCCTAGGACTTCTGCATAGGAGTCGCTAAATACCTTCCCTCCAATTCTAAAATTATCCGAACCGTTCCCAAAGTTTCCATCTGAGCGAAACAGCCTTTCCAAAAGTCGACCGATTCGACCTAATCCATTCACACCTGTCCCGATATTGATTCTTGCTGTTGACTCTACTGGTTGGTTTGGATTGGATACAATCCTGCCATAATGGAAACCAAAAACCCGAAAGTATCTTTTTACGCCTTTCCTGATTTCAAAAAAATATGTATTTGCACCTCTTGAAGGTCGTAAACTAGGTTCAGTTAAATTCGTTAAGTTAATTTCGGAAGACCAAGGAATGGAAACATTGGTTGGTGGCGAATTTAGTTTTTTGAGTCGGATTTCATCTGCTTCCCAAAAATCCGAAATTGCTGAAGTAATATTTACTTGCGGGATTTGTGTTTCTTCCAATATGGCTGACTTACCAGCTGGGGAAGGATGAAGAAATTGATTGGGTGCAATTTGCACGGTAATTTGAAAAGAAGGTTCGGTTACAAAACTCGTAGAGTTTAAATTGCAACCTGATTCATCAATCCGCCGAACACATGATAAGCCTTGTGTAGACCCAAACTTTCTTGCATTCGTTAGATCAACGTAATATCTTGTATTTGGAGCAAATGCTTCAATTGGGTCCACAACAAGTTGGCGAAAGCTATTCCAATAACAAAATCCAGCAACATCCGTATTTGGATCATTTAAATTTCTGGAAATACGAATGAGACTTTGTCCATAAGGGTTAGTTCCCGGAAATTGATTGTTGGGTTCCGAATTTGGGCAAATGGATGCTATATCCATAGAATGAGAAAATTCAATTAAGATCGAATCCTGTCTGGAAACAAAAGAACTCTGCTTCATAACGACCGCGGATGCTTCGTCTCTACCAATTCCATTCAGTATCATTCTCTTTTCGGGAAGATTTGGATCATTGGACAAAACCGCCATGGTTCCAACTTTGTTTCCATTACTTCCCGGTTGAAATTCTAATTGAAAGTTTATAGATGAGTTAGGTTGGATCGAAATAAAACCTCCAGCATAACTACCTGAGTTTTTAAATCGAAATTGATTTGATATAGATGTAACTTCAACGGAAATGATTTGAAGAGTTGCAGTACCCGTATTTGTAAGCACGACATTTTTAGTTTCCGTAATTCCAATTTCTTTTTCTGCAAAGGAAAAACGTTCGGCTTCCGTATAATTTTGATTATCGATAAAAATTTTTAGGGCAGAAGAGCCTGACTGATTCGTTCCAGGGGATGAAACAAAACTTAGATCTAAGGCTTGAGGGGCAAGAGGCGTTTCGCCAGAATTAGACCCTATAACCACATCACTCGGGTTAGGAGGTGTTGATGAGTGAAAATCAGTCGCTTCACCGACACTGACTTTATTTTGGCTTTCTATTCCAAATAAACTTTGCAAAGACTCCAGTGCTGAATCTTTGCTTTGGCTCTTTGTACCGCAGGAAATTAATAATGAGATTAGGAAGGTGATAAAAAATTTCATATTCTACAGCTCCCTGTAAATGGAATATTCCTGAGTTTTGCATGTATTAAAAAATAAGATTCTATACTATTTCCTGGGATAGAAAGGGAGTTTAAGTCATAAAGATCTAAACCACAGGCTCTTATTTTTGGAAGTGGTATATCCTTAGTAATATTATTCAAAAGTGGAATGATCAATGATTGAACTAACGGCTCTACAATTTCTTTTATTCCTGATGGTCTTAGGCCTAAAGGGTTTTCAGCAACGCCTTCTTTTGGCTCCACAAGATAAAAAAGATCACCAATTGCACTACTTGTCGTTAGACGAATACTTGGATTCCCTACCGAACTCAATATGGAAGGGGAAAAGTTACAAAGGCCTTCACAAGGTGGTAGCACATACGATCCAAAATTCAAATTAGCTTTGGATTGAAGACTCATTCTAACCTTTGCTATTGTATAATCTGACTGATTCAAACAATCGGGGTTTGGACAGGAGGGTCTATTGGGATCCGTCTTTTTCGCTTTGATCGTGATTTCCAAATCAGGAAAGCTAATAGCCAACTTTGGATTCTCCGCTATTTGTGAGCCAGTTAGTGGAGCTACTCCTACGTGTATGGGAGAAATTGGCAAGATTGAAAGTGTTACATCATCGTTTGGATATATGGATCCTGAGGCAGATTGAACAAAATTTTGACCGGGAGCAAAAATCGTAACGATAGGGTCTGCCTTTAAAAGGGATGTTGTTAATCTGAGTAGAGTAGAATTTCCGACAAATCGATTGATCGTTGAAATAAAATTCTGATTCACTTCAAATTCAAACCCTCCGTTCCACCAAAGTTGGTAGAGTGCTTGGTTGATTAGATCTGGATGAATGCTTAGGAGAACTCCAGGGAAATTTGTAGATTTTGAAAGTTGGGACGGCAGAGCATTCGTAGATTTTGAAACTATATACGAAGGTGTTCCTAGCGGAGGTTGAACTTGAGAAGGCCTCGTATATCCAATGTTCCATGGACATCTTCCAAGGCTATCTTGTACACAGGCTTTTAGAGAGGCATCCAAGCTTCCTTCTAGACCAAATTCTTGGTTAGACCTCTTAAAGGAAGTATCCGTCTCGAGTTTTGCATTCAGTTTTAAAATAACTTTATTCAGTGGATTGGGTAAATAATCGGGCAACCGAATGTCGACACCTGACTTTACTTGTCCTAAGATATTATTGATTATTTCTGGTGTGACTCTTTCTGTAATATCTTTAAGAACATTCTGTACTATATTATTTTTTAGAGTAGGGATTTGTTGGTTGATTACGTCTCCAACTATACTTGCAACTGCACCAGTTCCAGAAATTGAATTTACGGAGATGAAATTAGACCAGTCGGATACAATAGGATTTGGATCGAAATTTGTAAGAATGTTTAAGCTTACATTTCCAGAAGCATCTATACTTAAATTCGTTTTTGCCTCCGCAACTCTAGGAGTTTCTGAAGGTGGATTTTCATTTAGAAAAAATGAAACCTCATCTCCATCCGTGCCACTGATATTCGTTCCATAATATATTAAAGTATTAGCGAGCAGATAATCAAAAAATTCGATTTCTTGTACTTTTAATACAATTGCGAATTTACCTTTGACTTTTTTACCCCGAACAACAATATCCAAACGACCATTTTGGACACTGAATTGAAAATCTAAATTTTGATCGCCACTTGGGTAACTCGCCTCTTCTAGAACTAATTCAGTAATGTATACATCTGCCACAGCTCGATAATCCACACTTGGATATTGGTTGCTTTCAAATATACTCCCAGTTACCTCTATTCCGCAAAATGGCCCGATCTTTTCTAAATATCTTATCTTATTGGTTGGATTTGCATTCTGAAGTTTTGAAGTCGGCCAAGGCAAACAATTACCACCAGGAAAACTATCTTTTTTTCGTGAAATAAATTGATTTAGAGTATAATCAGAATTAGATGTACTCTCAAATAAAGTAAATTTACCACCAGCATATTCGGAGATTATTTTTGAAATAGGATTGATTCCATCGTTTGATCCCAAAAGTAAACTTGCAACTTTAGAACGTGATGCATTGGTATCAGTGGCTAATTTTCCATAAAGAAAGTTAGCACTAAAATAAGAAAATGTTCCAGAAAGATTTTTTACTCGAAAGAAATATAAATTAGGACCAATACTTGGAGCCAAAACAGAACTGTCTGTTAAAATAACAGATTGATTTGCCTGACAGGAAGTTTCACAAATTTTTACGCCATATGCAACGCCTGTTGAACAAACAACCTCATTCGGTGCGTTAGTTGGGTTAGTTCCTAGTTTACAAAGTAAAAGTTCCTGTACATCTTCTGGGTAGTTGATTTCAGCTATTAATTTAATATTTGGTGATCCATCCGAAGATAGAACAATACCTCGATTTGATCCCACAAGTAGGGGAGAGGCTTCGTTTGAGTTGATTACAACTTTTCGAACCAGTTGAACTGTTTTTTCACTCGTAAAACTTTGTTTAAACGGAATGAGGTTTGTTCCCAGTGCTGATTTTGCATTGTTCGAAATTTCTATTTCATATTGAGTTGCAGTCTTCATCTCCTGTCCAAGTCTGATATTTAGGTGTAGAGGACTTGTCCAAACCAAACTGAAAGAGACGGAAGGAATATTCTCGGTAATATTACGAACCACTAATGCATTCGCCACTGAAATTGTATCCATGGGCTCAGAAAACACAAGCTCTAACGGTCGATACCTGTCTACGGAAGCGGGCAAAAATCCAAATCTAACTTCGGGACCGGAGTTTCCAAATCCATCTGGTATCGGGATGATTGGCGGGGATGAGGGGGGATTTGCAGGAGTTTGCCAATTTCGTTCTTCATTCGGAGAGGAATTAGAAAAAAAGCCAGGGAGGATTTCCGATTTGGGCTTCCCTGGGTCTCCGCAAGTGCAAACGGAAAAGCTAAAAAAATGAATGAAAATTAGGTAAAAGGTCGCTCTTTTGCTTTTTTTTAGTTCCATTTTCACATCCGCTCGCAAGATCTGAGGCAAAATGACACAAAAATGCCGTAAATCTAGAATTTCATCCTAGAGATATTTTACTTCTTGTCAATATTTATTTTGAACGTTTGGTATAAAAAAGGAAAGACCCGAGAAGCCTTCCAGGTTCGATATCTAAAGCCCATCCTGTCCAGGTATGGCTTGCATCATCTAGCAGTAAATACGACCTTTCGTTTGAACGAACGAGATATGATAAATGGCTGTTCGAGTGCCCAGGATTGAAGTTTTGTATCTTTATTTAAAATATTTTTAAATTCTAAACTAGGCAAAAGCCAGAGTTTTAACTTAGATTTTGCTTCTGCATAAAATGGATTTTTGCCTCCAAAAGAAATCCGATTCGTATAGGATCATTTGGCTTAATGATAATTAATCCTTCTTCTATTTCTAAGTAAGAAGCAAATGTCTGGATTTTCTTATATATATCCCTCTCTAAAAAAGCAGGTTAAGATTTACGGAGGCAAGATTCTAATAATGCGAGGTAGGAATTTTCGTTTGTCAACATTAGTTTCCCTTTCGACCGTTCACAAAGTACATCTCTATTTTCCCTTTGTTTTTTATTTCGATATCCCCACGGTATTCACAATCAAAAATATCATGAACCAAAAGGAATGTATCTTTGGAAATATTGATCTTTCCTGGTTCACCGTTAGACTCTAATCTGGATGCTACATTGACAGTATCACCCCATACATCGTAAGAAAATTTCTTTGTACCGATCACCCCAGCCAATACAGGTCCTGAATGAATTCCGATTCGTAGCTCCCAAAAATCTTTGGGTCGTCTCTCTTTTACCGCTTCCATAAAATTTTGTATTTCAATAGCTGCGGATACTAAATCCAAAGCATGTGTTTTGGATGGATTGGGTAGCCCTGCCGCACACATATAAGCATCACCAATCGTTTTTAATTTTTCTAATCCAAACGATTCGATGATTCTATCAAATTCAGTGAAGTAAAAATCTAATTCCTTAACGAGTTCTCTTGCTGTGAGGTGGCTTGCAATTTTCGTAAATCCCTTAAAGTCCGTAAACAAAACGGAAGCAGAATCAAAGTACTTTGGTTCAACAGAACCCTTAGATTTTAATTCGTTGGCCACATCCTCTGGTAAGACGTTTAACAAAAGTAAATCGGCACGTTTTTTTTCTTCTTCTAGTTTTTGATTCAATCTTTCCAGTTCGTCATTTTTTGATTGGATCACTCGTTTGGCGGCTTCTATTTCGTGGTTTACAGTTCTGAGCGCTGAACTGTGAAAGTCCTTTACATTTTCCAAGTTGATTCGATAGGAGGACTCTCTTGCTAAATCTCTTCTTAATTTTAAAATCTCTCTCTCTTGATTCTCTTCTAGACTTTCCTTTCCAATACTGTTCTCCACAACCACTTGATTGGTAGTTTTCTTATCATTAGTCGAAGATTCGTTTTTGGATTTTGTTCCTATTAGAAGTGTAATCATCGTACAATTATGAAGGTTGCTGTCTATTTGGTTTTCCAAAGGAGCAATTTCCCCATAAGTATAAAAACCAAAAATGGGCATCGCGGTCGGAAGATTCTTTTTTAAAATGGATATCTCCTCTTTCACTTTTGTGCCTAATAATTGTTTCCGAACTATACAGGAAAAAGCAAAGGCTAAGGAGGGGGAAAAGGAATCCTCAATTCCTTTTTTAGAGGATTCCCTATCCAAATCATCAACCAAAAAATCTCGTAAGGCCTCTGTTAACTGGATTGTAGTTCCTTCTTTGATTTCGCCCGCAAATAGTATACTTCCTTCGTCTTTGTCATATCCCCCCGGGACTCGGATATAGAAATTTTCTGAGTCGTTTTCGTAAACTGCCAACGGAAATTCCGGGGCAGGGAAGGAATATTCACCTAAATAATAATGAAAGTAATCCAGAGCTCGCATTTCATCTATTTGCAGCAATTTTTTCCCATTGACTCGAGTCACTTTTGCTTTTCGACCGATAGGTTGCCATGTATTCGAAACGCTATACCGATACTCAATTGGACCAGAAAACAGTAGTAATACGACAGAGTTTGAAAGTACTTGTTTGTTGAAGAATTGTTTTGTCGTTAGATTGGTAACAAAAGGTCTCGCGGATACACCGCCAAAAATCTTACATTCAGGTGCTACTGTCTCATTTAAAACTTCAATGACTCTATTTCCTGAGAGGGTAAAACTATCAGTAAAAACGATACAAAGTTTTTCCGACTCACTCGAATTAGATTTTGCCATATTATAAGCCATTTTCGAGGCTCTGTCAGAATTCATTTCTGGATCATAACCATAACCTATCGAAAACTGTACTTCATCTGAATGTAAGAGTAAAAGTACAAGAGAATCATCGGAAAAACCTAACTCACTTGTGAGTTCGCCTCCGGAAGTACAGCCAATCAATTGGATCGAAGGGTATTTGTTAGAAATTTCGTCTAAAATAATTTGATGGTCAAACTCGAGACCTGCGAACACGATTCCCACTTGAGGAATCAACTCACCAAGATTGTTTTTTGCAGCTTCTATCGCTTTTCTTGCAGCAATAAAACTGTCCAACTCATCCGAATGCCCAATACCTGCTTTTAACAATTGATCTCCTCTGTTTTGCTTTTAAGCTTTCAAAAATTTTAAAAAATCGTCTACTTCTACTTCAAGTTTTTTTAGGTCTTCCGTATAAGTCCGTAAGTTGATGCCATAGTAGAAGGTTACAATCATGTTTACTAACATCGTGGGATCTTTTTTTGTATTTGTATTCTTGATATTTTTTAAGAGAATTTCTTTTATCTTCTCACCTCTTTGATTTAGCAATCGTTTTGCTTTCGGGGGAAGTTGTTCAAGATCTCTTACAGTATTAACACAATAGGAACCTTTTTTTCCTTTTTTGCGAATACCATGCTTTAGGTGGTCCTCAATGTTTTTCCAACCCAATGGCTCTTCATATAAAAACTGATGGGAATGGTCTGTATCGATAAAATGTTGTAATGTATTCAGAAACAGATCTTCCTTGTCTGCAAATTCGGAATAAAGCCCAGATTTATTGACACCTGTTACTTTTTCTAGGTCGCAGAGGCTTGTATGAGCAAATCCTTTTTCCCAAAAGATGCTCATTGCCGTTTCCAATACGTTTTCACGATTGTATTTTTTTAACCTGCCCAGAAAAACTCCTTTTTGAACTGAATGGTTCAAAATTACTTGACAAAGAGATTGGTTTTAAAATATTGAACCAATCAGTTCTTTAAGGAAAGAATACATGAATCAAATTGCAAGTCCAATCTCATTCGGGTCAAAAAAACTTTTTCATCGAATCGTTCTCGCTCCCTTAACTCGTATGAGAAGTTTTCAGCCAGGTGATATCCCGACAGAACTAAACGCAGAGTATTATGGGCAAAGAGCCTCAGAGGGTGGTCTTTTAATCACAGAAGCAACTCAAATTTCCAAACAAGGTAAGGGTTATCCTAACACTCCAGGCATTCATTCAAAAGAACAAGTCGAAGGCTGGAAAAAAGTCACAAGCGCAGTTCACGCGAAAGGTGGGGTTATTTTTTTACAATTATGGCATGTCGGTAGAATTTCCCATTCTAGTTTGCATCCAGAAGAAGGATTACCGGTGGCTCCTTCTGCAATACCGCCTACTGGAAAAACGATGACTGCGGACTTCAAACAGGTACCTTACGAAGTTCCTCGAGAGTTGACACCAGAAGATTTAATATCAATTAACAAGGATTATAAAATTGCAGCTCTCAATGCAAAAGAAGCAGGTTTCGATGGAGTGGAAATTCATATGGCAAATGGATATCTTTTGGATCAGTTTTTGCAAGATGGAAGCAACCAAAGAAAAGATGAATTAGGTGGTTCGGTAGAAAACCGAGCCAAGTTTCCTTTACAAATTTTAGATACGGTCCTTGGTGTCTGGGATAAATCTTCCGTAGGTGTACGAATTTCACCTTATGGAACATTCAATTCCATGTCTGACTCTGACCCAATATCCATATTTTCTTACACAATCGGCGAAATAGCCAAACGTGGTATTCTTTATATTCATGCGATTGAACCTAGGGCGAGTTTGGCGGGAGGAGCAGACAAAGTTGTAAATGACGTACCATCCTCATCTGAGCTCTTTCGTTCCAAATTCAATGGAATCTGGATAAGCGCTGGCGGTTACACTCCCGAACTGGCATTGGAAGCAGTTTCACAAAATAAGGCGGACTTAATTGCTTTTGGAAGATATTTTATCTCGAACCCAGATTTGCCAAAAAGGATTATAAAGGGAATTCCACTTAATTCATACAATAGGGCAACTTTTTATGGAGGAGGAAATGTAGGGTATACTGATTACCCATTCGCTGACTAGCCCAATAGACTTGCCAACCATTTGCAAAATTAGATCTTGGGGATGATGAGCTTATTTGAACTACTTATCGTCTCCATAGCTCTCTCTATGGATGCATTTGCTGTATCGATTACCGAGGGTCTCTCCCTCAAAAGATTCTCATTCAAAATTGGATCTTTCACAGCCTTCGTTTTTTCCATTTTTCATGTTGGTATGGTTTCGATTGGATTTGGTATAGGTTTACAATTTTCGAAATGGATCAATGCATATGACCATTGGATTGCATTTGTTCTGCTCTCTCTATTAGGTATAAAAATGATTTGGGAGGGTGCGAAAACTGATGCTTCGGTTTCTCTAGAAATTGAAAAAAAAGATAGAGGCACCAATCGGATGTTAACCTTAGCATTTGCAACAAGCATTGATGCACTTGCTGTTGGCGTTTCACTTGCTTTTTTAGATGTATCTATGTTCTTGAGTCTTTCATTAATTTCATTCGTAGTATTTACAATCTCTTTAATTGGTTTTTGGATAGGAGTTCGGATCGGCAATCGATTCGAATCCATTGCCGAAGTTTTTGGTGGATGTATACTTTTACTTATTGGGTCAAAAATTCTATGGGAACACCTTCATTAATTTTTTCGGTTCCACCTTCCTTCCGTTAGCTACCTTGCGACCAGGCACCACACCAACCCTTGTTAGATACCAGTCCTGCGGTTAGTATATTGCACCTACCATATCCATCCTTGCCTTTGGAAAATTGCGAACAGTTTCCGCAAACTTGATAAGCATTTACTTTTTTCTTTCGATCAGGGTAGATTTGGAAATTGGTATTTTTTGCATCATGGTGAAACCCTAGTGCTTTCGCAGTAGGATCCTCTTCCGAAATAGGTTTCAATTCGTCCATGGTTTTTACCGCATCAATTTCGTCAGATGCAGAGATAGAATCAAATGCCGCGCTTATAACAAAAAGAGACGATCCAAATTGGATCGCCTCACTCAAAAATTCCTTTCTTGATTTTTGATTCATTGTCTTCTCTTTTACTTTCTGATGTCAAACCTGTCGAGCATCATTACTTTGTCCCATGCTTTGACAAAATCTTTAACAAACTTTTCTTTGCCATCATCAGCAGCATAAATCTCAGCAATCGCACGTAACTCGGAATGGGATCCGAAAATTAAATCCACACTCGTTGCTGTCCATTTAGGAGCACCAGTTTTGCGATCCACTCCTTCATACAAGCCTTCCGTTTTTTCAGATTTTTGCCATTTTGTAGACATATCCAAAAGATTCACAAAAAAATCATTGGTGAGGACACCAGGCTTTGTTGTAAAGATACCATGTTTTGTTTTATCTGAATTTGCGCCCAGTACTCGCATTCCGCCCACTAAAACTGTCATTTCTGGAACTGTAAGTGAAAGCATATTTGCTCTATCAACTAACATCTCTGTCGGTGACAAATAACTCTCTTTGTAGTAGTTTCTAAAAGCATCCGCTTTCGGCTCAAGAACAGAAAAGGAGTTAATATCCGTTTGTGCTTGGCTTGCATCCATTCGTCCTGGTGTAAATGGAACTGCTATGGTTACGCCTGCTTTTTTTGCCGCATCTTCAATTGCCGCACTACCACCTAGCACGACTAAGTCAGCTAAGGAAACCTTTTTTCCAGATTTTTGAAAATCCTTTTGGATCTCTTCCAGTTTTTTCAAAACTTTTTCCAGTTCTTCTGGATCATTGGCTGCCCAATTTTTTTGAGGAGTAAGTCGGATTCGTCCACCATTGGCTCCACCACGCATATCTGTACTTCTGTAGGAGGAAGCACTCGCCCAAGCAGCTTTTACAAGTTCGGTGGTTGTAAGTCCTGATCCAAGAATTTTCGACTTAAGGGAGTCAATCTCTTTGGCACTGACCAATTTGTAGTCAAGAGTTGGAATCGGGTCTTGCCAAATGAGTGGTTCTTTTGGGAGTTCAGAACCAATATACTTTGTGATTGGTCCCATATCCCGGTGAGTCAATTTGAACCAAGCCTTTGCAAATGCGAGCTCAAACTCTTTTGGATTTTCTTGAAATCGTTTTGCGATCTTTTGGTAACTTGGATCCATTTTTAGAGCAAGGTCTGTAGTGAACATGATGGGTGCATGTCGTTTGGATTTATCGAACGCATCTGGAACCATATTTGATGCAGCTCCATCTTTGGGAATCCATTGGATTGCGCCAGCTGGACTTTTTGTTTGAACCCATTCGAATGCGAACAAATTGGTCAAATACTGAGTTGTCCACTGAGTAGGACTGGCAGTCCAAGCACCTTCAAGGCCGCTTGTGATTGTATCTTCTGCGTTCCCTTTTTTATATGAATTTTTCCAACCAAATCCTTGTTCTTCGATACCTGCTGCAGCTGGTTCTGCACCAACATGTTTTTCAGGATTTGCCTTTCCATGAGCCTTACCAAAAGTATGACCACCAGCGATGAGTGCGACGGTTTCCTCATCATTCATTGCCATCCTTCCAAAAGTCTCTCGGATGTCTTTTGCAGCAAGTAATGGATCAGGATTCCCATTTGGACCTTCTGGATTGACATAAATGAGGCCCATTTGAACAGCCGCTAGAGGGTTATCTAACTTACGATCTCCTTTGTATCTTTCATCTGCCATAAATTTCTTTTCAGGGCCCCAGTATACAAGATCCGCTTCCCAATCATCCGTCCTTCCTCCAGCAAATCCATATGTCTTAAATCCCATGGACTCCAAGGCAACGTTTCCCGTAAGCACCATTAGGTCTGCCCAGGATAGTTTGTTTCCATATTTCTTTTTTATGGGCCATAACAAACGTCTCGCTTTGTCTAGGTTTGCGTTATCGGGCCAACTATTGAGTGGCTCAAATCTTTGTTGGCCGCCCCCAGCTCCCCCCCGACCATCTAATGTGCGATAGGTTCCAGCACTATGCCATGCCATACGGATAAAAAATGGGCCGTAATGACCGTAGTCGGCAGGCCACCAATCTTGGGATGTTTTCATCAGTTTTGTGATGTCTGCTTTTACTTCTTTGATATCGAGTTTTTGAAATTCTTTGGCGTAATTGAAGTTCCTACCCAAAGGATTGGATTCGATACTATGTTGGCGGAGGGGCGCAAGATCTAGGCGCTCCGGCCACCAAAATTGGTTGGAAACATTTTGCCTGACCATTCCTGGTTTGGAAGCAGTTTGTGAAGATTCTGCAGCCAAATTCGAACCAAGAACGGAGGCCAAAAAGACGATGAGTAGTTTTCTCTGGTTCATTTTTATAGTACCCCTAGTTATAAGTTATCTAAAAGTTGAAATTTTCAAAAATTAGATTTAATCTAAAAATAGAGTAATTCTAGAAAATGTCCAGAAAAAAAAGCAACCAAATTCGGTAAAATTTACCTCACTAAGCTGCTTTTACAGCATCCCAAAAATTACTACCTGGTTTGTAAAAGTATCTTGTTCGCTCCGTAGAAAGGATGCACAAGGCTCTCTTCGTGTATTCCGATCGGGTTTCTCCGTTTCCGATCATTCGAAACAGTCCGCGATTTTTTTCTGTGGCAGGGAGAGAAAATTCGAAACAGATTTCTTCTTCCAGGGAAAAAAGTTCGTCGATGAGATTCGTTTGTATTTCGTTTGCCCTTGTTTTTAACTCTTCCGAAAGTTCGAAGTATTCTGTGAGAAGTGATTCTGCGTATTCCATATATATCCTCGCTAATGAATCCACTCTACCACCTACCTAGGACAAATTTACCTTGCAGATTCCATTTTTTTCTATACGATTATCTAATCCTTATGACAACAACTTCCACTCAATCGCGCACGATCCCCCAATTGGTCTTACGAATCCTTTTAGGTTTGTTTTTGCTTCTCGCAGGTGTAGGACACCTAACGTGGCATAGAACTGAGTTTTTGGCTCAAGTTCCTCCGTGGGTGCCTTTGGATCCTGATTTTGTAGTCTTGGCTTCGGGTGTTGTGGAGATTTTACTTGGTCTTTCCCTTTTGTTTCTCAAAAGTAAGCAAGAGTTAGTTGGGATAGCAGCGGCTGCATTTTTTGTCGCAATCTATCCAGGAAATATCTCGCAGTATGTAAACGGAATCAGTGCCTTTGGTTTGGATACAGACCGTGCCCGTTTGATCCGTTTGTTCTTCCAACCTGTTTTGATCTATTGGGCGATTTGGTCTTGCGGGTCTTGGCCCACGTTCCGGGCTTTCTTTCAGAAAAAAGGAAATTAGATCTGTAATAGCTTAAGCTATCGAATCAATCCAACCTTAGATTTACTAAGGTTGGCAAACACCGTCATATTCGTAAGCACCCATGGAGTGGGTTGCGTTGGCTCCAGGTCTTGTACCAGCCCCCGATATACTATTCGTAATCAAAGCGTTCCCGGTTTGCGAAACCGCACAAGGTGTGTTTGTAGTGGGAGCAAAATTTGAGGTAGATCCAAAGTTAACTGTTAGGTTGGGATTGACAGTAATATTCGAACCAAATTGAGCATCGGAACCCATAAATGAGCCACAGCCAGGGATTCCTGGGACACCTGTATTGCAAAGTGCGGTGTAATTCAACACAGGAACCGAATCATAAACTAAATTTGTACAATTGAAGAGATTGTTGTTTACGATCGAACCAAATCCGACTACAGAATTTTTAAATATACAAGTGTTCCCGCCAGAATTTGTATTTTGCATCAGAATATTATTCTGTATTTGTATATTTCCACTTCCTATTGTTAATCGAACAACATGGGCATCTCCTGATACAGAAGTTGTACCGCTATTCATTGTATTGTGATATAAAAGTAGTGAGCTGTTCGTACTTTGGAAGCTGATTGCACTTACCCTGCCCGTACTTGTACCGCCAATTATCAAATTGTTGCGAACACTCATGGCAGCGGCAAAACTCAACTTGATCCCAGCATTCTCCGACGCGGTACTTCCTGCAGTAATCGCACCCATACGGATGTAGTTGCTCTGGATGGTTGATGCTGCAGTAAGACCGGATGCAAAAATTCCATACATTTCGGCAAACGTCCCAGCGCTAGAAGTTCCATCTAAAATAAAGTTTCGCGCAATATCAATGTTTTGCGTAGACGAAACCACATACACTCCGAAATTTCCCGTACTCGTTGCACCGTTGACAATTCCCAATCGGATTTCATTATTTGCGACCGTGTGGCCTACCTCCAAATGTGCGGTAGCTGAAAGACTGGTAGCAGTTCCTGCCCCAATGATGTTACCTTGGGTGAGCGAACCAATTGACATATTGGTAGTGGGAACAATGCGGATTCCACTCGTTTGTGCCCCGTCACCACCAAACAGCAAATTCCCCCACAAAGCACCACCAGCGTTTCCTGATTCATGGTAGTATCCTGCACTCCTAGATCCAAATACCGCCGGATTAGCACTTCCGCCTTGGAAGTAATTTCCCTGGATTTCGCCTACATTTACATTGCCTGATCCAGTGACAAACATCCCGGCCGAGATACATCCAGAAAAGTTGCAGGTACCACCTTTAAAAATTGAATTCAGTTTAAAATTTGGCGTCATCGGGATCGTACCAGAAACTCGAATAGCAGTCGTTACACAATTATTGGTGGAACACTCTCCTCCTGAAACTGTATTGAGTGCAAGGATAGGACTCGCATTGAATGTTGAGACTCCAGATGCAGAAATGGTTCCTTCCCCACCTGAGACTTCGTTGTCTATGATATAAATTGAATTGGAGCCAGCCACAAAGATACCCGCCGTATGGTCTCTGACTCCTTCAAAACCGAAGATCCGGAGTCCTCCAATGAAAGTCGGAACCGTGACCCCTGTATTTACATAAATAATAGAACAAGGGCTTGTCACAGTTGGCGCAGCACAGGCAGAAGGTGGAGTTGTCATCCGGATTTGGGTGGGATAGAGTGCTGGGTCTCTCTGACCAAAAAGAGAACCAGATCGGTAGCCTCCATAAATGGAAACTCCATTGCCAACAAGGATGATTTCATTGGGCCCAGCTCCATTGGATTCATAGGTTCCTTCTTCTACAAGAATGGCACAATCTGCAGTCGGACAGGAACCCATATTGTTGAATGCGGTGGAAATATTCGCCAAAGGGAGTGCGGAGTTTGTCCCTGGATTAGCATCGTTACCTGAGGTAGAACTCACATAAAGGATGTTACTCGGTATATTGTACAATAAACTTGTAGTAGAAGAAAGCGGATACCCGCCAGCCGTTGTTGTACAATTTAGGGTTAACGTGCGAAAACCTGTTAGCCACGATGACGAAGTCCCCGAATTAGGAGATACAACCAAGGTATCATTCGGGAAGTTTGTACTTGTTACGGCAAATTCAGGAAGTCCTGTTGGTGTTCCTCCAAATGTTCCCGTTGAACTCAAACAACTACTCACATCCACTGGGGCGGTAAACACCAGGAATAGACTTTCATCTGGCCTGAGAATAGAACCAGTCTTAGGTCTGCTATTGGAAAGGAGTAAACTAAAACAATTGTAGCGAACAACAACTCCAGCACCAGCGATCAATGCCGTTTCCGGATTCGGTCCAGTGGAATCATAAACACAAGAATGGTTGGAAGGATTTTGTGAAACGCGTAAACTGTATCTTTCTCCCGTAGCAAGATTTGTCGGAAAAGTATAAGTTCCATTGGCGGTGACAGATAAAGTTTCATTGGAATTGTTTTGGATGCGCAAGGGACTGGTATTTGATGGCGAAACACCAACCACTTCCACTCTTATGGGATAGGCAGTTGTAGTGCAATTAATGCTAATATTTGTTACATCCTGCGCTAAGAATATTCCACTCGGGTTGGTAATAGAACAGCTCTGCGTGGGGCTCGTTGGTGATGATAGAACAACAACATTGTAATTGCTACCTTCCGTATACGTAGTCGAAAAAGAAAAAGTTCCAGAACCACTGATGTTTACTGTCGATCCGTCGATCGTATTTTCCAATACGAGGTCCGTACTTGCGGCGTCTTTGCCTGCCACGGTTCCAGAGAGTGCGTACCGCTCCGAGTCACAATTGATAAGGATGGATTCCACATCACTCGAGCCGACTCTTCCCGTTCCACCTGTTACAGTGCAGGATTGGTTTGGAGAGGTGGGCTGGGTAAGAACGGTGACGGTAAATTCGCTCCCTGAGGTAAGTGTGTTAGAAAAACTGATCTTTCCGTTCTCTGCTACACTTAATGTTTCCAAGGGACCGTTCAATTGTATAACGAGACCACTGCCACTAAGCCCTGAAACTGTGGGACTAATTTTATAGTTTCCCGAACTGGTAAACCTAAGGAGGGCGCTAATTGCTTCCAGAGCACTCCTACCTAAGGTCGGAATACAAGTCTCGAAACAAGTAAGAGTAAAAAATAAAATGGCGAGAACTGTAAATGGATGCCTTTTCATGACTCTACCTGATACAACAAATTTCCTCGATTTTTTTCCTATGAAATCGCAGAATTTCGACCCCTTTTCCAATAAATACCCTCAACTTTTAAACCATTTCTGCTACCTGCATAATCCAGGAAGTGTAATAATTTGCCAGAGAACGTAAGAGGAATAGATCCGAATCAAAAACATTCGCTTTCGAAACCTCTTGGATTTTGATCGTTTGGACCGCGTGGGCATACTTCGACCGAAATTGTAAGAGTGGGGTATCTTTTGGAATATATGTCTCAATGCGCGTTGTCATTCCATCGTCAAAACCATACTCTTTTTTCCATTCCGAAAGTAAGGTATCGCATCTATATTTTTTTGCAAGGATTTGTTGTGCGATAATATTCCGGAACATAAGTTCAATAGCTGTGATCGTTGTTTCTTTATATGTAAGAGCTAACTCGTCCACTAAAAGGTCTTTTTTTAGCATGGCATCTTTCAAATTACCGAGTCCTAATATCTTTTGGTTCAGAGCATTGTAGATTCGATAACTTTGTAACATAGATTCTCTTTCTTGGACCGATAAATCTCCCTCAAGTGTGACAGATGTTTCCTTTGACTCTTGCGACTTGCCCACGCTAAGTAAGTCGATGGTTTGGAAAAGAATTTCTAAAGAGAATTGATTCCGCCTATCTTTTTTATACACAACTTCTTTTTTGAAACCGTTAGCTACTCTATTGTAGAAATCCTGAATATTCAAAATTCTATATCTACCCGAAGAAGTGAGTATTTTTGCTATGGAATCTTCTACGGATTTTTGCGAATTCCAATCGATATCATTTGCTTGGGCCGCATAATTTTTTAGGAATGTATCCTTAAGGACTTGGGCCGTACCTTCTTTCATTTCTGGTTGTCGTTGTAAAGTTCTGTAACAAAGGAGGGCATCTTTCTTCAATTGATTCTCTTTTGTGAACTCCAATTCTTTTTTTTTCGCTAGTGTTTTTTCACGTTCTGATTGTTCGATTTCCATTTGGATTTAATCTCGGTCGATTGCCTCTGTATTGAATAGTGTACAGCATTCAATAAATTTTTCCACTCTATTCCTGTTGGTTCGGAACAGTTTTCCAAAGATCCTGCCACCATTCGGCCCTATCCTGGTTATTCTATAAAAAAGTTCTTTCCAAGAATTTGTATTCTCTTACAATCTTGGAGTTTTGAACCAGATAGATAGGAGATAAAGAATGCTTGGAAATTTAGGTGAGAGTTTAAAAGGTACGGTTGCAGGGGTTGGAATGCTCATTGCTTCGTTCCCTGTCCTTTTTTATAACGAAGGCTGTGCGGTGGATATCGCAAAAGGATTGGAAGAGGGACTTGAAGTTGTAGAGAGCATTGATCCAGCAAAATCTGTAGCCAATTACAACGGAAAACTCATCCATGCCAATGGGAATGCGCAGGCAGACTCCACGATTTCCGATCCGGAATTTGGAGTTGAGGTAAAGGCTCTTGGTCTTTCTCGGTCCGTTGAGATGTATCAATGGGAAGAGTCTGTCTCAGAAGATGACAAAAAGAACAAAACCTATCGCTACAACAAAACTTGGTCATCCAGTCCTATTGATTCTTCCCGATTCAATGAGCCAAGTGGTCATGAAAACCCTGCTATGCTGTACAACGAAAAAAAATTCTCTCCCACTCGAGTGAACATGGAAAATTTAGTATTCTCCGAGTCTCTTATTGATTCCATCCCAGTTCGAGAAACATATTCTTACGATTCGGCGACAGTATCTCGGATTAGAGCAAAGTTTGGAAAGGAAAGTCAAGTGACAGATGGAAACATTTATTTGGGAGCCAATCCGTCAGCACCAGAAATTGGTGATGTTCAGATAACACACCAAATTGCGCCCGAAGGAGCAGTTTCCATTGTTGGTTTGTTAAATGGATCTACGGTGAATTCGTATACCACCAAACGTAAAACTTCGATTTTAATGTTTGATTATGGTACTAAAGATGCAGGTACTATGTTTCAAGAAGCCCAAGACGCGAACGTAATGAGAACGTGGCTTGTTCGGATTGGAGGAATGTTTTTGATGTTCCTTGGGTTTAGAGGATTGTTTGGTCCCATTGCAGCTGTCGGCGGAATGATACCCATTTTAGGCTCCATTTTAAATTTTGGTTTGTCCTTAGTATCGGCTGTCCTTGCATTTTCTCTATCGTTTATGACAATTTCCATTGCTTGGATATTTTACCGTCCATTGGTTGGAATTCCATTATTACTGATTGGTATTGGTGCGTTCGCGTATCTCTACTATTTGAAAGACAAACAAAAGGCAAATCCGCAAACACAAAGTTAAACGATTTTTGTACAAACTTTTGTTCAACGTGTACAAAAGAAAAGGCTAGGGAGAATACTCTTCCTAGCCTTTTTTGTAAACATTCGAGTTAAAAATTAAACTTCAGTGCTGATTGTAAAAGATTGTCTGATGGAAAACCAAACAACGAAAGCTCCCACACCACCGGCGATTGCTACAACAAGAATTCCCTCAAGTGAGAATAGAGAAATATTTCCACCAGCATGTCGACCAAAACCCATAAAGAACAACATCGGAACCGAAAGGAATGTATTGATCCTCGAAAAGAGTGTTGCTTTTTTGGGGATTGAAGGGTCTGCAGGGTTACCTGATTTGACACCGTTTATGATTTTTCTTTGGTTTGGCCAAATTACGAACCAAACGTTGAACCACATTATGGATCCAAGGATCATACCGAGAAGAATCCAAATAGTCCAGTTAGGCGCACTTGCACGAAGGCCAGTTGCTTCAAAGTAAAGTGCATAGTATGCAAGTCCCGATAAAAGAGTGAACATAGCCGCCCAACGGAACCAAAACAGAACTCTTGGCATCAGTTCAGGAACTAAGGATTTTTTAATGCTTGCGTCCAATTTTCCTTGGAGCGGAACATTGACTAGGTTTAAAAAATACAACAAACCAATCCAGCAAACACCGGAAACATAGTGAATCCAGCGGGCGAGAAACTGCGCATATGGCAAAAATGATGAATCTTCCATCTTTACTCCAACTTCCTTTGAATCAAATTTTATCTGATATAATTTAGAATGATTCTACTCTGACAAGCCTTAATTCATAAAATCTGTCTAAGAAAGCTTGAAATAAATGGATTAGCTTTTTCTTTTTAAGCGGATTTTCTGAAAACCGGGTATACGTATCTGGTTTTTGTTTGGGAGCGGAAGTTCGAACGGGTGCCAACAATGCCGAGGAACCGATCGGAATGCCTCTTCCTTGAGGCAATCCTCCTAGAATACCTTTCCCAATTGGAAACCAAGCCATTGGTGTTGTTTTGGCAATCCACTTGCACTGATAAAGTCAACGGTTTGGTAGTTGTAATTGATCGAAAATAAAAAACCAGAAGAGGATACAGAAACAAAACCTGCTCTGACAAAACCAACAGGTCTTTTGAGATCTGCGATGTAGGTTTTATTTTCTCTATATTCCACCTCTTCTCTCAGAAGTTCTAACAGTTGTTCTCTCTGCCTTGGATCCAAAATAAACTGGGAAAGTATTTCATATGCATAGTAACGCATAAAACTCGGTTGTTTTCCTCCTTCTGGTCGAAACAAAGAATATACCGCGAGAATTCTTGCGTTTTCTGGGAGCGAATCCCATTGATCTGCAATATTCTTAAGCAAAATTGTTTTAAAAACCTTTTCGATATCCTCCGCACCATTAAACACTGTATTAAAAATCAAATAGTTCATTCCAAAATCATAAGGATTTGAAGTGCCCTTCACTAAAAATTCGTTAAATATGGCAAATCTTCGTAAAGAGTTTTTTCCATTATCTTCCGAAAGTGACCTATAGAGTAATTCTCGTTCGCCAGTTTCATATGAGGGATTCGTTAAAAAACTATCCCAATTGCTAAGTGAACTCGTCCTTGTTGTACTTTTGTACGTTTTGTCTGATCCAACTTGACCTTGTATTGTCGCATTGTATACTTGTAGCGTTCCACCAGGATTTATATAAAAATACCAGTAACCTTCACCTTCTCTGTGTAAGATGGGTGCTCCGGGCATAAGTGCGGACGAACCTGGGCCTGGGTTGGTATCAACTTTTCCAAGTCGGAATATCAACCCAGCGGATGTATTCGTATAAATATTTCCTAAATTTAAATTATAATGTGCTCCAAAAAAGCGATGCCAAAACTTTCTATAATCAGTATTGATTCCCACCGAATAGGAATCGGGTATTTGTGTATCCCAACCTTGTGGAGTAGGTGAACCGATTAAGTTATGGAAATTGATTTGGGCTGATTTTCCTCCAACAGATGGACCAATCATACCTAATTCCAGTTCTGTGGTAATGCTACTCGAATTTGTCCAAGTAGTGAGTGAATTGCCGATGTACCCTCGACTGGAGTACGGTCTGTCCCCAAAGGAAACATCTGCTTTTGAAATGTTTGTAGGTGTATAAAATTCTTGACCGACACTAAGACCCATTAGATATTTCGTATCTTCTGTTTTTGGGACAAAAAAATGATTCCATCCTCCCAAAATCTTTCGAGTCAGATTATCTTCGCTTGCTGTGGTATGGAATTCAAGTCTTGCTCCATTTGTATAGTAACGATCTGAAAATCCACCAAAGGCATCATTTTCCATGATCAAACGTACTTGGGATCTTGAAGGCTCTACCTTGGGTGAATCTACGGCGATAGGAGTGGCCTCTCCTTCCTCTAGTTTGGGTGGATTGGTTACTTTGGGTTTAGGTTTGGTTTGTGCCGAGAGGTAGAAAAATCCAGAAAGGAATAGGATGATAGCTAGAAAAAAATTAGGCATATGTTAAAAATAATTTGAATCCTTTTGTCCGCAAGTAAGTCTCAACCGAAGTCTTTATGCAAAAGCGAAATTGGTTCTGTTTTGGTTTCCTCGCCACCTACTTAGTTCTGCAATCATCTGTATTCAGCGAGTCGTTGCGTCCAGTTCCCATCGACGAGGACTTTCGTATGAGTTTTCTTCCAAAGTATACTCAAGTGTATGAAGACAAAGAAGGACGGAGAGGAATCGATGAAGTTGTATCAGAATCCTTCCAAAAGAATTTTCAATTTGTAGATTCTTCACCAGAAGCATTCAACTTTTCCTATTCTAAATCTGCCTTCTGGTTGCAATTGTATTTTGAGAATACTACAAACCATACCAAAGAATTGGTTTTTGTATTTGCATATCCAAGATTAAGTCATTTGGATTTTTTCTCAATAAATCAAGTAAACATAGAGAGAATTCAGTCAGGATATACAATTCCTTTTTCCGAGAGAACTTATAAAAGTAGATTTTTCGTTTTCCCTTTAGGTTTGGAACCAAACGAAAGTAAAATGTTCTATTTTCGAGTGGAATCTCCAAATGCTATCAATCTTCCATTCCAAATTTGGGATAAAAAAGCATACGATCAACATGAGATAGATGATCATGTAATTCAATCTATATATTATGGTATTGTAATTGCGATGCTCTTATTCAATCTTTTTCTCTACTTTATCCTGAAGGATACAAATTACATACTCTATGTTAGTATTGTAGTAGTCACCGCTTTTGCTGTAGCAGTCAATAATGGTATCGCCTTCCAATACTTTTGGCCAAATTCGCCTATCTTTGAACAGTATGCACTTAATCTTTTGCTCTCATTGATTCTCGTGCTATTTTTAATATTTATGCGGAGATTACTCTCCACAGAGATTTTGTACCCAAAGTTAGATAGAGTAAGTATTATTCTAATCCTCGTACAGATTTTCCTTTCTTTTTTATTTCTCTTTTCATTCGATTCCATAGTTAAGGTCTATGTATTTAGTCATACTATAACTGCATGTTGGATCTTACTCATTGGTATTCTTGCTGCCTTTATGCGTCAGCGTACTGCTTATTTTTTCGTACTGGCTTATTCCGTTTTATTTATAGCTTTGATTGTATCAACATTGCGAGCGCTAGGTGTTCTCCCTACAAATTCAGTTACTCTTGATGGGCCTCAGTTTGGTTCTGCTTTGGAGATGATTCTACTTGCATTTGCCCTTGCTGATCGATACAATAATTTAAGAAAAGAAAAGGAAGCTGCCGAAAGTCTTGTAAAACAGAATCTGGAAAAATCCAACTTAGAATTAGAAATAAAAGTTAAGGAAAGGACCTCGGCACTAAATCAATCCCTACTTGCAATACGTCGGGATTTAGAAGTGGCAAAAAAAATTCAAGAAAGTGCCTTAAGTTTTGATCCGATCGTTTATCAAAAATTAAATGTTGTATCTGAGTACCTTCCCTTTTCAGAAATAGGAGGCGATTTTTTTGATATTTATTCTGTAAATCCTTCAAAATTTAGAATTTTGGTTGCCGATGCAACGGGTCATGGTGTCCAGGCTGCGATGATCACAATGGCTACAAAATCACTTTACGACAACTTTAAAAATTTTGATCTACCGCCTTCCGAAATCCTAGCTATCTTTAATGATGAATATATGCGAAACTATATCTCATTAAACAGTCTTTTAACGGCAATTATTATCGATATTGATTTATCAAAATCAACAATTGAATATGCATCGGCAGGACATCCACCAGCTGTGTTATTCCATAAATCCGAGATGATCTTACTGCCTAAAACGGGACGGATGCTTGGGATCATAAAAGGATCTTCGTACAAAACGAATGTGCATCCATTTCAGCAAGGAGATCGACTCTTCGCATTTACAGATGGAATTTTTGAAGAGTACAACTTGAACGAAGAAGAATTTGGAGAAACAAAATTGTACAATCTTTTGCAGCAAACTTTGGTTGATCCTCTTGACAAATCTTTGAAAAAAATAATTAATTCGTTAGATAGATTTTTAGTTGGCAGTTCAAGACAGGATGATATCACCATTTTGGGCATTGAGCTAAAGGATACTGATTCGCTTTTATGAAGAGTTTGGAGGATCGAAAAAAAATTTCTAAATTATTTTAAGGAAGGAACCTAACTGATGTTTAAAAGGATACTCATTTTACTTTTATTGTTTCCACTTGGCATTTTTGGAGACTCCAAAGTTTTGGATTACTCAAATAAAACGAAAGAAAACCAATCCGAACGAACCTTTCTACTGGATTTGATTCGGGATAAGTTAACTGCAGATTTTAAACAAGAATTTCGTTTTGTTGTAAACCATCTAAAAATTTCAGGTGACTATGCTTGGTTTATGGGAGTTGCAGAAAGAAAGGATGGAAAAGAAATCAAGATGCCACCTGAAGAAATGTATGACTGTTGTCATGTGGAGGTACTTTATCAAAAGCAAAATGGTAAATGGCAAATAGTAGATTATCAACCATTCAGTATGGATGTTTGGTATGAAAATATCTCGAAACGATATCCAAAAGCAAATCCTAATATATTTAAATAGAGTCTACGAATTATAGAATATGACTAAATTTGGTTTTTTTGTCCAGAAATTGCTTACTATTTGAATTTTGAATTATAAATTTTAGAGAAATTTTTTACTTTCATTAAGATTAAGAAAAAAATATACTTTCTAAATTTGAAAAGTAATTAGAATGGATGCACTATGTACCGAATATTTGCTATTTGTTTGTTGACTTTCTTCTTTACTTCTTGCGGTAAGGGAAAACCTCCCGAGCCCAAATTTGCAATCGTCTATTTTGCAAAAGGTGATGTTAAGACCGAAAATTCTGGCGTTTTCAACCCAGTAAGTTCTGGAGATCGATTGGATTCTGGGATGACACTGATCACTGGAAAGGATGGAGATGTTGATATCCTTTTACCCAATGAGTCGATTGTTCGCATCAAACCTAACTCCAAACTCAAGATAAATGTTGAATTGTGGGAGCCATCTCTGAACAAAACGAAACTGCAGATGTTCGGTGGCAGGATATTTGTCCAAGTCAATCAAAAGTTAGCCAAAGGAGAAGAGTTTAAGGTTCACACAATGACACAAGTTGCTGGTGTGCGTGGCACATCGTTTGCGGTAACAGATGACCAAACTTCGACGCAAGTTGCTGTTATAGACGGATCGGTTGCCGTGTCTGCAGGTGATAAGGAACAGGTTGTTGATTCAGGAAATAAGTCAGAAGGTTCCGAGGACTCCATCGAAGTATCAGAGTTAACAGAAGCAGAAAAAAAAGAGCTGATGGGCGAGTCTGATTCAATCAAACAAATTGCCAAAGATCAAATCCAGAATATTTGGGAAGAATTTGAAAAAGGAAAGGCCGAAATCCGAAAGGACTTAGATACACAAAAAGAAATCAATAAACAAACAATCGAGGAACAAAAAGAGAAAAATAAAGCGCTCATCGATGAGACTAAGTCGAAATCAAAGTCTGAAATGGATGACGTCATTAACAAAACGAAACAAGAAGGAAATGGAGCAAAATCTGAACTGGAGAAATTGAAAAATCAATTGAAGAATCCATAAGAATTTTGCGAAACACACCTATCTTTAGAAGAGGATTCTTCTGTAGTAGGTGTGTTTAAAAAAGTCGACAGTAAAAACTTTGAGTTGATGACAGTGATCCCAGCTCTATCATTTACATTATGAAAGACAGTTTGCAAAATGAGTGGGTTTGGATTACAGGTGCCTCTTCAGGTATTGGAAAACAGTTAAGTGTCGACTATTATAATAGAGGTGCAAACGTACTTTTATCCTCTAGAAATACAAATGAGCTCAAAAAAATTGCCATCGAAAACTCATTCGATTCAAAGCGATTTTCAGTGGAATCTATAGATCTATCAAAGTATGAAGGCATTGATTCTATTATATCGAAATGGGTAAAAAAATATGGATTACCAAAAATTGTAATTCACAATGGTGGCGTTAGCCAAAGATCACTTGCAATAGATACTAAGTTAAATACCATCAAAACATTGTTAGATGTTAATTTTATGGGGGCAGTCGCTATTACTCTATCACTTCTTCCAAAAATTCAAAACAAAAAGCAAGTTAGCTTTGTTGTGATATCTAGTGTTGCGGGTAAGATCGGAGCCCCATTACGAACAGGTTACTCAGCCGCAAAATTTGCAATTTCAGGATTTTTCCAAGCACTAAGAGCGGAAACAGAAAGGTATGGTATCCGAGTTACCATAATCTATCCTGGATTTATAAAAACAAATATCTCTAAAAACGCTTTGGTTGGGGATGGATCAAAAAATGAAAAAATGGATTCTGTTATTTTGAATGGAATTTCTGTTGAATCCTGCTCGGAACAAATCATTCGCGCTGTAGAGTCTGGTAAACGAGAAGTGATCATTGCTGGAATAAAAGAGAAATTTGGTTTATTTTTACAGACTTTTTTCCCATCTATCTTTTTTAAAATGATTCAAAAGGCGAAAGTTCAATAAAAAAATCGATTTCAAATTCGATTTTTTCGGCTAACTTGGGTTAATCAACGAGGGTAAGAATTGTATCGAGTTTGTTCAGTTTGAAGACAGTTCGTATCAGCTTGTTCACATTTTTAAGACAAAGTTTGAGAGATTTTTTTTCAAGGACGGAATGGAATTTCATAAGTTCTCCAATAGCCGAACTATCTAGGGAAATTTGTATGTCGGAGAAATCTAGAATTATGTCTTCTTTGGCTGTTTGCAAGATTGGGTTAATTTTATCCCTAAAAGCATCAAGTCCTTCGTAAGAAAGATCGAACTCTTTTACCAAAACTAAATTGCGCATCTTATTTATAATGAAAGGTAGAAAGAAGCCCATTTTTATAAATCATTTTTCAAGTTGAAGAGAATTAAAAAATAAAAAATAACCTTTAAAAAAAATAAAGATTATGAAGTTTTTTTATAAATTATTTCGTATAAGAGCACCAAGTGTTTCCTTGAACAACGATTCCATCCGATTGCAAATTTAAGTCCGTAACTCAGAAACCATTCGATTTTAAAACCTTGAATGATTCGAATTGAATATAATTATACTTCTAGAATCTCAGTTTGGTACTTCATAATTTTGGATATAAATTTTCTTCCCCCTCCCATGACTTATAGAGAGTTTGTTAAGGAAACTTGGATTTGGAATGGAATTGATTCAAATAAGGTTCCTATGATTCTTCCAAGCTATGAATGTGAGTTGGTAATTCATCTCTCCGTTTGTCCATCCATTGAATTGACAAATGGAGTTAGTTTTCAAGTTCCGAGAGTGCATTGGGTAGGTCCGCAGACTAGGCCCTGGAAAATTTCAACCAATCAAACTTTAAATCTCCTTTCTATCCGATTTTATCCTGGATCTCTTTATTATTTATATTCGATGGATATGAAATATATTCAAAATTCTTTTCCAGTTTTGGATTCTGAAAAAACAGAACAAATTCTTTCCTTAGTTTCCAATGTATCGATAGAAGAATCTAAATTCTCGAATACCCAACTGAATCGAAAAGTTATAGAAATATTAGATGCGTTGCCGATAAATAAAAGCGAAATTCCAGCCTATGTTCAGTTTGCAGTCTTGGAACTTATGCAGCCAAAATCTTCTATCATCCAGATTTCTAAAAAAATTGGAATTTCTAAAAAGCAGTTAGAAAGAAAATTTATGGAAGTTTTTGGTATTTTGCCTTCGGAATACAAAAAAATTCACAAACTTCTGCTTATGATTCGGTCTTCGAAAAATTACAAAGATTCAACTATTCCTACAAAACTCGCTGACATCGCAACCGAATATGAATACACAGACCAATCTCACTTTTCAAATCAGTTCAAAAGGATGGCTGGGCAAACACCAGCAGAGTGGTTTTTAAATTATAAGAAAATGTCTCTTTTTTACAATACGGACGTAAAAGAAATTTGATATGATTGAAGTGAGAGGAGTTGGAAATGTTTGCTTCAATTAAGAACTATATAAATATATATTTGGAAGAAAAATCAATTCGAGAGTTGGGAACCTGTATTTCCAAAGGCGATCCTATCCGATTTCTTTCTCTACTCAAAAATCTAAAAGATAAAAGCGATTTAGAGAAAGATACCTCATTACTTTTAGGAATAGCAATTACAGAAGCCGAGGATTCTTTTTTTCTTAAAGAATTATTGGCGATACCTTTGTCCACTAACGTATATGATTTGAATGGCCTCACTCCGTTGCATAAAGCAACCGAGTACGGAAATTTAGATGCAGTGGTTTTGTTGTTAAAGAATGGGGCAGATCCAAATGCAACAGATCCGAACGGTGTTACTCCTCTGCATATAGCAAATAGTTTTGATGGTCTTGGCTATATATCAGATGTTTTGTTAAAGTATGGTGCTAATCCGAACAAACGAGATAAACTTGGCAAAAGATACTTGATGTAAAAAACGTTCATTCGAAACCTGTGGTTATGATACAAATTGGAACTTCTTTTAAACAATCGGAAACAAGGTTAGTGCTTCTTGGATCAGGTGAGTTAGGAAAGGAGGTAGCCATCGAAGCTATTCGTTTAGGTATCCATGTAATTGCTATTGATCGATATCCGAATGCTCCCGCTATGTTAGTTGCTCAGGAATCGCGAGTAATAGATATGTTAGATGCTGAGATTCTGGAGGCAACAATTAGAGAGCTTCAACCAAATTTCATCGTTCCTGAAATTGAAGCCATTCACACAGAAACACTTTTAAAACTAGAGAGTGAAGGATTTCGGGTAGTTCCTAGTGCGAAGGCTGTAAACTTAACAATGAATCGAGAGGGGATTCGAAATTTTGCTTCCAAAGAATTAGGATTAAAAACATCTTCTTATGCTTTCGCTTCAACCTTTGACGAATTTGCGGAAGCTATCGATACAATTGGCATTCCATGCGTAGTAAAGCCAATTATGAGTTCCTCTGGCAAAGGCCAGAGTATGATTCGGCAAACATCGGATATAAAATCGGCATGGGAGTATGGGCAAACCGGAGGAAGAGCTGGCAAAGGCAAAATGATTGTAGAAGAGTTCATACCCTTTGATTTCGAAATCACTCTTCTTACAATCCGGCATGTGGATGGAACTAGTTTTTTACCGCCGATAGGGCACAGACAAGTTAACGGAGATTATGTGGAATCTTGGATGCCACAAGAAATGTCAAATCTTGCCTTGCAGAAGGCTAAGGATATTGCTGAAAAAATTACTTCCGGATTAGGTGGAACAGGTATTTTTGGAGTAGAATTGTTTGTGAAAGGGGATGATGTCTATTTTAGCGAAGTCTCACCTAGACCACATGACACGGGTCTTGTGACCTTAATTTCTCAAAATTTTTCCGAATTTTCACTCCATGTTCGAGCTCTTTTAGGACTGCCTATTCCGAGTCTACATTTCTTTTTACCCGCCGCAAGTTCGGCTATTTTGATAGAAGGTAAGTCAGAAGATCCAATCTATGTAGGTATCGAATCGGCACTACAAATAGAAGATTCAGATGTACGAATATTTGGGAAGCCTTCGATTGATGGAAAGAGAAGAATGGGGGTAGCGCTGGCAAGAGGTAGGGATGTAGCCGATGCGAAAGAAAAAGCCAATCGAATTCGTGACCAGATCAAATTGAAATAGTCTTAAAATTTGAAGTCATGCAGAATTCAGAAGGAATCTTTTTTCAACTGACCAGCTTTAAAATCGTTCATCACAGAATCATAGATGCTATCCTCAGGATATGGCAGATAGTGATTGTCATAATGGATTTTTAGATATCTACTTGCATCCTTACCAAAAGATCGTTTGATTTCAGATTCGATATAATCAAACTCGGTTGACTCAATTTCTTCGAGTTCCATTCCACTATGTAAAAGATGCAAGAATATGACAAATCGTCCTGCATGTTTGAGTATCTTAAGAGAGAATAGCATATCCCTCAGTTTTAAAAGATAGAGATAAGGTCTTGTATTTTGAGCCATGAGCAGTTTTTGCTCTGCCTCAGCAATATCTCTGAGGGCCAATCGTTGGAATGCTTTGGTCTGCCATTTTTCCTTTCCTCGAGATTTTTTTCCTAAGATAGATAGCTCTACTTTTAAAACTTCTATATTTTTCTTCAGGATTTTTTCGTAGAGTTTAGTCAATGCTAGTTGGGTCTTTCGCATCTGTAAATATGACTCAGAGAATCTTCCTTGGATGTGGAGATTTTTGAATTGTAAATAAATTTCGATAATGGATTTGTATTCTGCCTTTTCACTCTCGTCCGCTAGATGTAGAATGCTTGAGTCAATAGATTTAACGAGGAGATAATTTTCTTCCGCTCCAAACGCTGATTGCAGTGTTTCCTTAGCTACAAGGACCTTTGTCATACAAAGCAGAGAAAAAACAAAAACAATGGAGAGTTTAAGGCCCACACTCTATTTTCGGAAAGTGGAATACCGAATTCAAATGATAATGAATTTACGTATGTAATTTAGGTATTTATGTCATTTTTTGTAGCCCTATTCTTTTCACTTTCGGTAATTTCGGAACTTTAGAAATTGGCATTTAAAGAGAATTCCAGAGAAGATTTATGATCAAAATTTCGGGACTAAACAAACAATATAATGGAAAAACGCTTTTTGATGATTTACAGTTCAGTGTGAACCGTGGTGAACGAGTTGGTCTTGTTGGAAGGAACGGCCATGGTAAATCCACTTTAGTTGGAATTATCCTTGGCTCGGTGGAGCCTGATTCTGGAAATATTACAATACCGAAAGGATATAAGATTGGTCATCTAGAACAACATCTGGTTTTCACCAAACCAACTGTGCTTGAGGAATGTTCTCTCGGTCTTCCCGAAGGCGATGAATACGAGACTTGGAAAGTAGAGCGAGTTTTGTTCGGTCTCGGATTTAAAGAAGAAGACATGGAAAGAAGTCCAAATGAATTTTCTGGTGGATATCAGATTCGGATGAATTTGGCAAAGTTATTGGTATCCTCTCCCGATATGCTTGTGTTAGATGAACCTAACAACTATTTAGATATTGTGACCATTCGGTGGTTAGAGGAATTCCTTCGTGAATGGGAAGGCGAAATCATTCTAATTACCCATGACAGAAGTTTTATGGATAGTGTAGTGACGCATACGGTTGCGATTCATAGAACAAAAGCAATTAAAGTCCAAGGCGATACAGAAAAGCTTTATACACAAATCAACCAAGCCGAAGAAATCTATGAAAAGACCAGATTGAATGAAGCTAAAAAGAGAAAACAGGAAGAAATTTTTATAGCTAAGTTTAAAGCAAAAGCCAGTTTTGCGAGTCGAACTCAATCGAGAGTAAAAAAACTAGAAAAACAAGGTGAGATGAAGGCACTTGAGTCCATAGAAGATTTGGAATTGTATTTCAATAGTGCACCTTTCTCCGCAAACCAAATGTTAAGTGTCGAAGATTTAGCCTTTTCGTACGATGGCAAAGAGCCTTTTTTGATTCAGAATTTTTCGCTAAGTGTTGGTCCGATGGATCGAATTTGTATCATCGGAAAAAATGGAAAGGGTAAATCCACTCTGCTCAAACTTATCTCAGGAGAACTTAAACCAGTTTCCGGAGATGTGAAAAAACATCCTATTTTAAAGGAAGGGTACTTTGGGCAAACGAACAAACTGAACATGGATGAAAAAAACACCGTCGTTCAAGAAATCATGGCGGCAGATCCAAATTGTTCTGAAGGTAAGGCTCGAAATATAGCGGGTGGCCTTATGTTCTCGGATGATCTTGCCTTAAAAAAAATCAAAGTATTGTCAGGTGGAGAGAAAAGTCGAGTTTTATTGGGCAAAATTCTTGTAACACCTTGCCACTTACTATACTTAGATGAGCCGACGAACCACTTGGATATGCAGTCTTGTGACTCACTGATTGAAGCGATCGATAACTTTGATGGAACAGTTATTATGGTTACCCACAACGAAATGCACTTAAAAGCAGTTGCAACTAAATTGATTGTGTTTGACGATGATCGTGTTTTTGTTTACGACGGAGGTTATGAGGATTTTTTGACCGACATAGGTTGGAAGGACGAAAAAAATTGACTACAATAGTTTCCGTTAAAAACGTCTCTAAGGTTTATAAAAATGGATACCAAGCTCTTGCCAGTGTAAACTGGGATATTCGCGAGGGAGAAGTAATGGCACTTCTCGGTCCCAATGGTGCTGGAAAAACCACATTGATCTCAATGATTTGTGGAATTGTAACACCAAGCACAGGTTCCGTTTCCGTTTGTGGACATGATATAATATCGGAGTTCAAAGAAACTCGCGCAAAGATTGGTTTAGTGCCTCAGGAGCTCAGTGTCCATTCCTTTGAATCTGTCTGGACTTCTGTTACATTTTCGCGAGGGCTTTTTGGCAAACCACCCAATCCCGAATATCTTGAAGAACTTTTAAAGTCTCTTTCTCTTTGGGATAAAAAAGATCAAAAAATCATGACTCTTTCCGGGGGAATGAAGAGAAGGGTTCTCATTGCAAAAGCTTTATCTCATGAACCGTCAGTGCTCTTTTTAGATGAACCGACAGCTGGCGTTGATGTAGAACTGAGAAAGGATATGTGGAATATTGTCAAAAACTTACAAAAGAAAGGTGTAACGATTATACTAACCACGCATTATATTGAAGAGGCTGAGGCAATTGCGGACAGGATTTCCGTCATTCAAAAAGGAAACATTTTCCTTACAGAAGAAAAAAATACATTAATGAAACAGTTGGGTAAAAAACAACTTCGTATTGAGTTAAAGAAACCAATTAAGTCATTACCAAAATCACTTTCAAAATTCCATCTCGAGTTAACAGATAATAATACTCTTTTAACTTACAACTTCGATAAAAAAGACGATAGTGGGAATATAACAAAACTTTTGGATGAAATTAAAAAATCAAAACTTCAATTCACTGATCTGAGCACAAAACAAAGTTCATTGGAAGAGATTTTTGTTCAATTGCTAAAGGAGAATGTATGAATTTTTATGCGATTTATTCGATCTATATTTTTGAGATGTCCCGTACGTTCCGCACGTTAATGCAAAGTATACTCTCTCCAGTATTATCGACTTCCTTATACTTTATCGTTTTTGGATCGGCCATTGGATCAAAAATTCAAGAAATTGATGGGATCCATTATGGAAGTTTTATAGTTCCAGGGCTAATTATGTTATCTCTTCTTACAGAAAGTATCTCCAATGCCTCATTTGGAATTTATTTCCCCAAATTTACTGGTACTATCTATGAGGTGTTATCTGCACCTGTTACGATGTGGGAGGTTGTAATTGGTTTCGTTGGTGCTGCGGCAACTAAATCACTTATGCTTGGTCTTTTAATGCTTCTGACTGCTTCCTTTTTTGTACCACTGCAAATAGCCCACCCCATCCTTATGGTCTTTTTTCTGATTCTAACATGTATTAGTTTTAGCTTATTTGGGTTTGTTATTGGGATTTGGGCCGATAGTTTTGAAAAACTCCAACTGATTCCTATGTTGGTCATCACACCGCTCGTCTTTTTAGGTGGCAGTTTTTATTCTGTGCAGATGTTACCTCCACTTTGGAAGAACCTGAGTATGTTTAATCCAGTTTTATATCTGGTAAGTGGATTTCGTTACAGCTTTTTTGAGAGATCGGATGTCAGTCTGAATACAAGTATTGTTATGATACTCTGCTTTTTGACAGCATGTCTTCTTCTCACCTGGGCAATCTTTCGAACGGGATACAAGATCAAAAACTAAAGGCTGGTTAGGTGGTTCAATTTCCGCAAGGATAAAATCTAATATACCTTTAGAAGTTCCACTTCGAAAATCAGAGTGGAATTTGCAGGTATGGAGCCCACTGTTTTAGATCCGTAACCGAGTTCGGGAGGGATAATGAGCTTTCGTTTCCCGCCGACTTTCATTCCCTTTATACCCTTATCCCAACCTTTGATTACTTCGCCCGCACCCAGGTTGAAGACAAATGGTTTTCCTCTATCCCTAGAGCTGTCAAATTTGTTTCCATTCGTGAGCCGTCCAACATAGTGAACAGTTACATTAGATCCAGAATAGGCTTCATCACCTGTACCAATTACTTGGTCAATAATTTGAAAGTCTTTCTCAACGGGATGAATGCCTGATGCCAAAAGTAGTGAAAAAACTGCAAGGAATCGCTTCATGGCCTCAACTTTTCAGATCGGTTAGAAAATAAAAGAAAAAAACTTTGCACCTTCGCATTTGAATCTATCTTGCTCCTTATGTTTCATGAGTTTTTATTTTATTGTAGGGAGCTGGAAGGGTTTATGTACCGAAACCAAATCCAAGAATTTTTTCCTGGGCATCCAGATTCCATCTTTGCGGAAGAGATGTTGAAATACATTCAAATGGAATCTAAAAAAATTCCAAAATCTGAGAAGGAAAAATACAAAGGATTGCCATGGGATAAACTGGACTCCCTATGGGAAAAGGATTTAGCTAGGGCACATGATTTTATCGACTTAAAGATGTTATACGCTATCTGTGCCCATCAAATACCTATGTTTACGAAAATTATTCCCATGAAATGAATTTTACACGATCGCAACTTTTTGAAATCAAACGGGACTCATACCGATTTGTTTGATGAGTTCCAGGTTGTCCTCAAATCGCACTTTTTCCGACTGGGCTCTTTGTCTACCTGAGAATTCGATTCCTAACAAAAGATCACCATCGGCTGTTTTCTTTGCCCAGGCAATACGAGCAAAAAAACGAAAAGGGGTTTGTAACTTAAAAACAAGTTCAAACAAAATTCCTTTCTGTTTGGGCAAGGTCTCAATCAATCGACTGTCATTAACTTTTAATTTTAAGCCAGTTGAGGAAACATCAATTACTGGAAATTTTTCTAAAGATTTGATTAAATTCGCATCCTTAATCCGTTCTACCATTTCCAATAATTGTAATTTATAATATTCAAAATCATCTTTCGATATAAAATTTTCTTTCGTTTGTAGCCAGAAATAGCCGATCGGAATGATCTCATCCATTTCATTGGTGTACAAGATCGGGATCAAGAGTTCTGACTTTAGTTTTTTATCCCGACTCTGTTTGATAATGGCCTCTACATTATCGTCCACATCATCTTCGAAGTTTATAAACCCTTCTTCATTCGTTTGGAAAGATTCTAGTTTTGTGTAGTCTGCGATATAGAGAATTTTTTGGGAGGATTTAGCAACTTCAAATTTTCTTTCTAAGCCTGATTTAAAAACATCAATAACTACTTGTTCCCCTGATTTGAGAGACAATTTCTTTTTGTAATCATCAAAGTTCACTCGGACGAGAGTTGGTATATTGAACATATTTGCTTCGATGATTGTTTTTGAACTCACCAAGTTTGTAACATTGACCAGTCCTTCTTCAGTGATGGTATAACGTGGTGATACTCGGTCTTTTTTTGCGATGGATACTTTTTCGACACGGCAGAGTATTCTATTTGGTGTTGTCCGTTTTATAAATTTGCAGTCAATTTCAATGTACCGAGCGAGCAGTTTCGAGAGTACGATGAGGCCATCAGGTTCGATATCCCATTCTTCATTACATTCGATAATGATATCTTCGGAGTTGGGAACGTGAGAAAGAATACGTAGGCTCTTTTGCAATCCATTCCAGTTCGCATTGATTTCATTATTTATCAAGTAGTGAAGGATGACATGATTTTTCTGTTCCTTCCCTGTAATTTGGTCCATGGCACGCATAATTTCTTTCCGATTCGATCTTTTTTGTATCAGACGTGGAGAAATAAATTTCTCTTACACCTGTAAGGGAAGTTTTCAGGAGGGAAAAGGAAATGGCAAGAAAAACGACAGAATTAAAGAACAACTAGGTGTTTTTTTTCTGTTTGTTCGTAGAGAAATTTAACCCATCCATATTGGTTTTGGAGTGGGGTCATCCCCGGGAAATGAGTTGCTAGAAACTGAGAGCAAACTGCCTCCCGTTCTTTATTTTTTTCCTCTACCAAGATCGAGAGATCCTTTAGGGTTTTGTCGTAGATTGTTTTGTCCATATAACCATCTTCGAGAGCTTTTTTAAGGAAACCTCGTTTGGCGGACCATTCCTGCTTGGAAACTACGGGTATGGCTTCCAATCGGTTCCAGAATGATTTCAATTCGTTTTCCATATCACTTGTTATATTATCTTTCGCGGTGCGGCAGATCTTATAAATCTTGATTAGCTCTCGTTTGGCAAATTCTTGCAGATCTTGGGAGTGTTCTTCCCATATCCGGCGGTAGGTACGAGGAAAACTGAAAAAATAATCAGGGCTTTGTAAAGGTATAATAAGAGTTAGTTGAAAATTACCGAGGGAGTCCAAGTGCAGATTGCCACGAAGCAATACCCCTTCCGTTTCTGTCTCGATTCTTGTAAGTCCAATCATCCTTACTATATATTACAACTGAGATCGAATTTAATCCTGGGATTTGAATTTTTTTAGTCCAAATATCCGAAAAACTAAAAAATTGATGGTGATTTCTTTCCATGTGGCGGGGGAAATTTCTCCCAAAGTATTTGCAACCAAATCGGCCTTTAGGACTCTTACTTAGAAGAGAATTATGGAATACAATCAGAACGCTTTTGAATTTTTACCCAAAGCCAAAGGAAATAAAAGACGAGCATTGCTTGTTGAAGGCGGGGGAATGAAGGGAGCTTTCTCAGGTGGAGTTCTCTATTCCTGGACAAGGCTTTTCGACGCAAACTATTTTGACTTAGTAGTGGGAGTTTCTTCGGGAGCTTGTTCTGCGGCGTATTTTGTCGCATCTCACAATCCAGAACCCATTCAATCAGAGCGAGCTGTCAAAGTCTGGTACAAAGACCTATCTGGAAAACAGATGATTTCACTCCTCAATCCGTTTCGAGGAAAAACACTTCTCAACCAAGAATACTTAATCGATTTTATCTTTCGAAAAAAAGTCCGACTTGAGAGTGAAAAATTAGAACGAAAAGGAGTGCCTCACTTTGCCGTTGCTGTGAGCAATTTACAAACGCACTCACTCGAATACATAAAAGCAACATCAGCCAATATATTTGATCTACTCAAAGCCGCCACATCTCTGCCAATCGCAACTAGAGGAAAACACAAGTTAAACGGAAAATTCTACTCGGATGCAGCCATTCTAAATCCCTTGCCGATCCAAGATCTCATCGCCGCTGGCTATAACGAAATTGTGGTTGTGATGAACTCTCCGATCCAGCAGATTTCGAGTCGTATCAGTCGTTTAACGAGTTTTTTTGCATTTCCCAAACATAGAACTGTAAGGCGAATGATGAGAAAATTCCACCACCTTCATTTTAATTTCGGAAGGGATTTGGCAACCAAACCGCCAGAAGGTGTAAAAATCATTACAGTTGCTCCAGACGTCGCTCTTCCCGTTTCGCTAACAACGACAATTCGAACAAAACTCTACAAAACTGTCTTACTTGGAATCCAAAAAGGGGAAGAAGCCTTTGAAAAATTCCAGGCTTCCTCCAAGAGAAAAATGACTCGGAAATAAAATCGAACTATCTTGACTCGTTATTCGAGTTTTTCCAAGTCTAAGATGTAATAACCACCTCTTGGTCGATTCTGGTATTCCGATAGTGAGCCTGCAAAAAATATTCTATTTTTGACGGGAACCACTGTTTGGATAGATCCACTGGAAAAGGGATTGAAGGACATTGGTGCTCTTTTTAAAAAATCATAGAGAATGAATCCCTCTTGGTTTTTTCCGTTTACTGTCGTGAAAGATCCGCCAATCCCTCCCTTCCCGTTTTCGCAAATGCCAAGGGACAGTACTTTGTTATCGAAACTTATGTTTCCACTAAGATAATTTGCCGAAGAGAGATCTATGACACCGAACTTTGGACTCGGTGTTGAGCCATAATTATCAAAATTGCCACCGAAGAATAAAAGGTTATTTAACGTTCCCAGAGCATGAACAGTAGCATCTGGGAAATTTGGTGGCGTGGGGAAGCTGAGATTGGCACCGGTAGCAGTACTAACTGCGGCAAGCCTTTGTGGTGGGAATGCGGCAATGTCTGTGAAATTTCCGCCCAAGAAGATTCTATCAGCCAAAGGAAGGATTTCCTCTACTGTGTCACCTGCATTGGGATTCCAGCTATTCAGAGTTCCGTCTAACTTAGGAAATCTAGCGACACGATTCCGAATTTGACCATTCGCATTTTGGAATTGCCCACCAACGTAGACAAAATTTTCATCGGAGCTAATAGCTTCCACAACATTGCTAAAGCTAGGAGACATTCCTTCTAAACGTTGGTCTTTTAAATTATATGCAAAAAATCGAATCCTACTTTGTCCAAATGCCTGCGTAAAATTTCCTCCAACGTACAAAATGTCCCCATTTTGGTGGAAGGTGGTGATACTTCCGTTCACAGTCGGAATCCATTCTGTTGGTTTTCCAGTTACCAAATCGATCGAACCCAATCCATTCCGATTGACAACATTGACACTGGAAAAAGCACCAGGAACAAAAACGCGAGAATTGTCCGATGAAAAGGCTATTTTGCCGTTGGGGTAGGTAAAAGGAGTAACAAACCTTGGATTCCAATCCGATATATTCCCCGTTAGTGGGTCGACCGAAAAAGCATTTAGCCTTTCCCGACCAAATACAGTTGAAAAAGTACCTAAAACATAGAGTTTGCCCTCATATACGGTAAGTGAGGCGACGGTTGATCCATTCGCTAGACTTAAGTCTTCAGAGCCCACTGTACCAGTGTTATTATCTACAATAGCAAAATAATTCCGATTTGTGGCTCCATTGATCTGGGTGAAAGAACCTGCGAGGTAAACTTTGTTCTGATTGAAAACAACAATATCAACTAAGGCATTCGGATTTGGGTTCCAGGTCGTTAAGTTCCCGCTCATTGTAAAAGATCGAGCCAGGTAGTTAGCGCCTGCGGTAAAACTACCTACTGCATAAATTACCTTTGCATTGGATGCGTCTAAACCCAATGCAATCCCACGTACTGCTCCGGCTGTAATTCCTGTACTAAAACTGGTGATAGATGAACCAGAGTCATAGGTAACTTTTCCCAACCGTCCAAAACCACCTCCGTTGAGGTTGCCGAATTGGCCTGCAATAAAAAGTCCGTCGGTGTCTTTTACAAATGAATTGACGGGCGCATCTACACTCGCAAGCCAACCTGGATCTAGCTCTCCTGTGATCCGATTCACTGCCGCAAGATAGCCCTTTGGCACCCCGTTCCAATTTGTAAAATTTCCACCGATATAGAGTTTTTCACCAACTAATGCCAGATCGTTGATTGCAAACCCGTTACTTCCTGTTCCCACATTAAAATTTAGATCTAATTTACAATTGGATTTGATATGTACAAGACTTGGGCGGTTGAATCCTTGGATATGATTGAAAAGTCCTCCGACATAAAAACCATTTTCCCCATCAGAAATGGCGACAGTGGCCGTAGTCAGAATCTCCATATACGGACAGATGTCGTGTGGAACCAACTTGCCATCGTTTGTATTTAAAATAGCACCAGCTCCGGTATTAGGACCAAAGTAAGAAAATGTCCCACCTAGATACAATTTGTCCTCAAGTAGGGCCACTCCTCGGATTACTACGTTCGCTGGGTTTGTATCATGTACTCCCCATAAATCGAGAGGGGTTTTTGAAAAACCAGGGAGGCAGGAAGCTGAGTCATCCTTTATGAGAAAACGAACAAGTGTTCCAATTCGATAGGCTTCGGAGTTTGGATCGCAGGTGTTCGAGAGATCCCCTGGCTTACAGGCAATGAGGATGTTGAATAAACCGAATAGAATCAATTGGAAATAAATTTTCATGGGAGTCTAAGAAATACGACAGATGATTTGGATTGTTTTATCAATCGGATTTTGTTTTTTTGCGATTCTTTTTCTCTGGCGTTTCGGGAATCGGGACAGCTCAGTCCGACCGGATTCTCCGAAAACTAAGAATTGGAATGATAGAGACTCAGAATCGAAAAAAATAGTTAGTGAATTGAATATCGATCTTTTTTTCTCCGCAGGTCTTTCCCAATTGGATTCCCAAGAGTTGAAAAAATTAGAAGGTATCTTAAAATCTTTGGATAGGGAATCCTTAATATCGATCGAGATTTCGGGCTCTGCAGATAGTACGGGCAATCTGGCTAGGAATCGAAAATTGGTCCGAGACAGGGTACAATTTGTTCGAAATGTTGTCCAAAGTAAAGGTAAATCGATTCCAAATGTGAGTGTAGTTTTTCGGGAGCCAAGCCCTGGACGTAGCGCCAAAGACCGAGAAAGGCTAAGGTCAGTCAAACTTAGAATCAAGTATTTAGAAGTTTTCTAATTGAATCTAGATTTCCTTGAGTCATTTTGGGTAGAGTTCTATGATTCAAAAAGAAATCCAAATCCGATTCAATGATATGGATCCGATGCGTAGAGTTAATAATGCAAGTTATTCGGCGTATTTGGAAGTAGCTCGAGTCGCTTTTTGCGAAAATTTCATTGAAATAAAAACTTTAGAAGACATTCCATTTGTGATGGTACGAGTAGAAATGGATTTGTTACAAAGTGTACTTCCGGGTGACAAAGTCTTTGTGACCATTTGGGTATCTAAAATAGGCAATACATCTTGGGAGTTTAGTTATAAAATACAAAGTGCGAATGCTGAAATTACTTATGTTCGTGCCAAGTCCGTCCAAGTTTATTTCAACTACCACTTAGGTCGAAAGGAAACGATCCCAGATGGCTTTAGGAAAATCCTAGAAAGTGAATTCCAATCAATTTAAAACAACTCGTGGGAATCAAAATGCTTCCAAATCCAATGGTAGGCAGATTTGTCACCATATTGGATGCATTCATCCAACCAATTGGAGTCTTCCGTTGGTCGAAGTGTTTTGTATACTTCCTGGATATCCTCAACCAAACGCATGTATTCTGGTAGAATGTCTGAGAGTAGAGGATCGGTGTGTCGATCAATGAGACGGAGTAGGGCCTGCAGCAATGCATAGTAGATTCCCTTTCTTAAAATAGGAGGGATATCTGCCGGGATTGAAAGTTGCGATTCGATTTGATCGAGAGATTGTAAACCTTTGGGAAGGTGGGGCAAAAGTTGGATCGTCAATTTTTGTTGGAAAGAAACCAAGGAAACATTGGAATAGGTCTTGTCCATGTTCGATCATTCTCTAACAATTTCAGAAGAAATCAAATCCATTTGTATGGATCATGGATTTTCTTTAGTAGGGTTTGCTCCGGCAAAACTCCCTGAGGCGGATTTAAAAAATATACAGGCTTGGATTGCTGAAGGAAGGCATGGTTCGATGGAATGGTTTGCCAAAGAGACTGCGCAAGGAATTCGATTTGCCTTCCTGCATTTAGGTTTTGTTCCCAAAACTGCTATCACTCTTGCCTTTGTTTACAGATCCGAAAGTTCTGAGAGTCTCGTTAGTCAAATGCAAAAAAAGGTATCTCGTTATGCGCTAGGAGATGATTACCATCAGGTACTAAGAAAGAAGGGCAAATCCATCATTCGCATTTTAAAATCAAAATATCCAAATCATCACTTTCGCCAATCCGTAGATAGTCTCCCGATCGCAGAAAAGGTGTTGGCTGTCGAATCTGGAATCGGTTGGCGGGGGAAAAACACAAACACCATCCATCGTGATTTAGGGTCTTATTTTTTTATATCAGTGATATTGACGGATTTGGAATTTTCCTTTCCCAATGTAACAAAAACAGACCACTGCGGAACTTGCCGCCTATGCATTGATAGTTGTCCAACGGGTGCATTAGAACCATACAAAATCGATTCAAGAAAGTGCATTTCCTACCAAACCATAGAAGATCGAGATAGTTCGGAGTTAGAAAACAAAGGAACCCATTCTTGGGTTTATGGCTGCGATATCTGCCAGGAGGTATGTCCTTGGAATGAAAGAGTCGCCAAACGAAACCAGGTGGAAACAACGGAGTCTTCCTTTTTACCAAAGGACTTTTGGACCGATCCAAATTTTCTAAACCATTCCAATCTTTCGGCAGAGGAGTTTGGCTCGTATTTCAAAGGTTCTGCGATTGAAAGAATTGGGGTAAAAGTCTGGAATCGGAATTGGGAGTAAAGTTAGTTTATAGTTGGTAATATACTGTAAACACAATGAAGTCCTTGAAATCGGGCAAGCGCTAAGGGGAAGGTTTGATGGATTTGAAGTGATTGGTAAGGCGATAGTGGCATGAAATCCCGTGCACATCATTATCTCATCTCTTTTTCTGGAAATGCCTTCTAATCCTCAAATTGGTAACTTACCCTTTTTGTATTGGCCTTCTTGGTTTGGAATGTGTCCAGATTCAAATTGATTCAGGATCTCCCGATAGAGTTTGGCTCCGCTGACAAAAAAAAGAGAAAATGGGAAGAATCCTAAGAGTAAATACTACTTATAGATTGGATGTTCCTTGATTTTTCTCCTCTTCTTTTTCACCCACCACCTCCACCATCCTCCGCGCATTTTCCTCAGGATCTTCCGCCGAACAGAGGTAACTCACAACAGCTAGTGAGTCTGCGCCTGCGTGGTGTACAGCTTTTGCATTGGAGAGATTGATTCCACCAATCGCAACTAACGGCAATTTGGAATGTACTTTTAGCCATTTTAGGCCAGAAAGTCCCCAGGGTTCTTTGGTATCGGTTTTGGTCGGTGTGGAAAAAACAGGAGAAGCGGCCAGGTAATCCAATTGCGATTCATACCCTTGTGGTAGGTTTTGGAGGTCGGCTTTTGTTTCAATAGACAGACCAATAATTGCTTCCGGTCCTAAATACTTGCGGGCTTCTACATAGGGAAGGTCGGATTGGCCGAGGTGGATTCCATTTGCTCCAGAAGTCAGTGCAACATCCAAACGATCATTTACGATTAGAGGGACTTGAAAGGGATGGAGTACATTTAATAAGTGTTTTGCGAGGGATAGAAATTCCTTGGTGGAAATTTCCTTTTCCCTGAGTTGGACGATCCGTACACCTGCCTTGACGGACCGTCGGACAATTTCTTCTAAGGGATGGTGGAGACAAAGAGATCGGTCTGTAACCAAATACAGACCTTGGATCTTACTCGCCTTTGAATCTTTGTTTGATATCATCGGCTCCCATTTCGTAAAGAGCATCGAGAAAGGCGGTCTGGAAGGAACCAGGGCTACTCGTTTTATCCTTAGCCATCTCTCCTGCGATTCCCATCACAGCCATGGCACTTGTTGCAGCTCGGAAAGCATTGGGCTGTATAGCAGCGAAGGCACCACAAAGTGCAGAAGCCGTACAACCAAGTCCCGTTACCTTAGTCATCAGTGGATCACCATTGTGAATTGCCGACTTTTGCTGTAGGTACAGTATATAATCCGTTTCGCCAGAAATCACAACACAGCCACCTGTAACTTTGGATAAAGACCTTCCGGATTCCACAGCGGAGTCCGAAGAATCGAGAGAGTCCACCCCTTTTGTTTTTCCAGAAGTTGATAGAGTCGAAAGAATTTCGGATGCGTTCCCTCTGATGATAGTGGGAGAACCTGCTCCTAAAATCCTTCTTATCGCCATATTACGCAGGTTACTTGCTCCGGCTCCAACAGGATCTAGAACAAAAGGTTTTTTTAAGGAACTGGCCTTTGCGGCTGCTTTTTCCATTGAGACGATCCAAGGCTCCGATAGTGTTCCAATATTGATAACAGTTGCCGAACAAATTGTAACCATATCCTCAACTTCATCAATAGCGTGGGCCATAATCGGAGAAGCCCCAATGGCAAGGAGTGCATTTGCCGTGTTGTTCATTACAACGTAGTTTGTAATATTATGTACTAGTGGTGAAGTGCTTCTTAATTGAACAAGGTCATCGATAGTGTTTTGAATGAGATTAGAGGTCATAAGGTATTCTTAAAAGAAACCTATGCAATTTTGGCTATAGCGTCTTCTACTTTTTTGATGAGATCCGTTTCGGACCAAGGTTTATTTAAAAAACTATGTAGATTGACTTCGTTTTTTAATTTGTTGAGTGAACTTTCATCAATATGACCGGAGATGATGATCTTTTTGATATTGGGGTAGGATTTGTGGACATCACGCAAAAACTCATCACCTCTTTGGTTAGGCATTAGCCAATCCGAAATGATGATGAGAATTTTGATCCCTTCTTCAGCCAACTCTTCGATGATAGACCACGCCTCTTCTGTATTTTGAGCTGTCTCGTAACGATAGTCGTTCCCAAAATGTTTTTTGAGTTGAGACTTAAGGCTCATCAGAATGATTTGTTCGTCATCGACGAAGAGAATGGCTTTTGACATGCAGGAATTAGATTATTTTCCGTCGTGTGGACATTCAACCAATTTATCTTTACCAGGGCAGGAGCTGCGTTTCTCTTTGCCTGGGCAGATTGCAAATACTTGAGACGAAACAAACAGAACAAAGAATGTGGAAAAAAGTAATTTCATAAAATCCTCTCTAAGAATTAGACTCTCAGAGTTTTCAGAGAGGAACAACCTTTTTTCCCTAAATTTTTGTCAGGATTTCATAGCCTTTTTCGGTAACAAGAACTGTGTGTTCAAATTGAGCGGACCACTTGCCGTCTTTGGTTCGAACCGTCCATTTGTCTTGTTTGTCAAAAAGCACTTCCCAAGTTCCGAGATTGACCATTGGCTCTACAGTAAAAATCATACCGGGTTCTATTTTTGCGAGTTTTCTCGGTGATTTGAAATGAGGAACTTGTGGTTCCTCATGGAAATTTCTCCCAACTCCATGACCCATTAGATCTCGGACAATTCCATAACCCATCGGAGTCAAAAAATCATCGATGGCATTGCCAATATCATCAATTCGATTCCCTGGTTTAACCTGTTCGATTCCGATCCACATGGCTTTTTCCGTATCGGTTACCAATTTTGCAGCGATCGGATCCGTCTCACCACCCACGATAAATGTTCTTGAGGTGTCTCCAATGTATCCATCTACAATGGGAGAGACATCTAAATTGACTATGTCTCCATTTTTTAGTACGTCTTCCTTCTTTGGAATTCCGTGGCAAACCACTTCATTGATGGATGCACAAATAGATTTTGGAAATCCTTTGTAGCCAAGAGGCGCTGAGCGGTGGCCGTTTTTTTTGGTAAATGCTTCTGCTAGATCGTTCAACTCAATGGTCGAAACACCAGGTTTGACAAAGGGTTCTAAATAGGTGAGGAGTTCGGCGGCGAATTTCCCCGCCTTTCTCATTTTTTCAATTTCGGATTTATTTTTGATGTAAATCACAGATTAGAAGTCAGTAGAACGAACAGTTGTCCTCTTGTTGGAAGAAGTTCTTTCGCAGGCACGATCGATAAGACGGTAGATCTCTTCATTTAGACCTTCAATGGCATCACCAGATGTCATAAATCCCTTAGATTTGATATAAGCCTTCACTTTGGATGTCACAATTAAGGATTCTTTGGACGTTGTTTCGTTTTGTTCTTCAGACATGGTTACCTCGGAGGTTTTTATTTCTTTCTTACTCCGAGGATGGTATCCACTAGGGATTTTTCAATATTTAATTTTTCGCTAATTGCCTCGGAAGACCATTGGTAGTTGTCGTGGAGGCTTTGGATGGTAGCTCTTTTTCGCTCGACAAGGGGATTTCCCGAAACTTTGCGGTCGGATTTTTCCTTAGAGTCTGGATTTTGCATGGCTCCTTGGACAATGTCTAGGAACTGGGAGAGTTTTTCAAAGGTTTCGTCGGCTTCACCCAGTAGGGACTCCAAATCGTCTTTGGTTTCGCGTGAAGATTCTTTGAGGTCTTCCAATCGCTTTTGAAGGGTGAGGATCTGTTTGTGTCTATCGGACAGGTCGCCGAGAAGTTCTTCAATTTTGTCAAATTTCCGTTCTACAGAGTCGATCTGAGATTCTCTCTCTACGAGGAAGGCGGTTCTGTTCTCAGCCTTACGGATGGTTTCCGCCAGTTCTTTTTCGCGAGCTTCCACCACATCAATTTCACGGTCTAGAATATCGAGTCTTGCTTGGAGCTCACGTGAATTCTGTTTTTGGTCTTCCAGGTGGGTTACAAGGTGGATCACCGAATCTTGGCTTTCTTGGAGGTTCGAAAGGAAGGTTTCGATTTTTGCCTGTTCCTCCGTCAATGACGAAACACGTTCTTCAATGACTCCGAGTTCCGTTAGACTTGCCTCAAAACCGGAAAGAGTTTCTGTAACATGTGTTAAGTTGGATGCCAAAATCTGGACTTGTTTGTCGATATCTTCTGTTTGGAATTGAGCCTCTTTTAGGACTTCTAGATCTTCGGAAATCTCTTTTCTAAGTTCTGCAAAATCTTGGATGGCGAGTTTGTATTGTTCTAGATCCGGGCGCCCTTTTTCTAATTCTTTTAAGGCATTGGAAATCTCTTCAACTGCTCGGCTAGATTCGTCCGCAATTTCTTTGGCATTGATAAATAGATCCGAGTGCTCTTTTACGGTTTCTAGTTCGGATGCCAAGGTAAAGATATCTGTTTTGAGAGTTTCCATTTCATCCTTGAAACTGGAAAGAGTTTCCTCTTTTGTATCGTTCAGTTCTTCAAGACCTGTCCTAATTTCAAATTTAAGGTCTTGGAAACGATTTAAACTTTCTTTTAAGAAATCCTGACTTTCTTTCGCAATCTCCTTAAAGGATTTTTCATAATCTTTCTGATAAGTTTCGATCTGTTTTTTCGAATCCTCTTTGGATCGTTTGATACTTTCTTCCAAATTGCGTCGAACTGTATTTAGGTGGTTGGAAATTTTTTCTTCGAGTTGTCCGAGTTGAATATTTCCCTTATCCAAAAGTTTTGTTAGTTGGTGTGAAATCTTTGCATCGATCGTTTCATTCAAACGATCAATCTTTTCCTCTTGTAGATTAAAAAAGGATTCACCTGATTCTTCGAGACGGCGGAGGATTCTGTCCACTTCTGTATGGGCAAATTTTGTCTCTTCAGTGATTTTTTGGATACTTTCATTGGTTTTAGATTCTGCTGAAAGTTCCAGTGAGGATTTTGCTTTTTGGAATTCCTTTTGGAATTCAGAAAGAAGGTCACTTCCTTCTACATGGATTTCTTTGAGTCGATTCTCCAATCTTTCGATAGAGTAGGACTGGTCCTCTCGGATGCGTCCCAACTCTTCTTCCCATTTGGATACAAACTGTTCGAGATTTGCATTGGCGATTCGGATCTTGTCCGTTACAATTTCCTCGGATTCCCTAGATTTTTCTTCAACTGTTTCCAATATTTCTCGTGCAGATTCTCGGAGAGCGCCTTTCAGCTCTTCTACATATTCATCCACTTCTTTTGTCTGGTTGGTGATGGTTTCACCCAATTCTTCCACTTGGTTTTGGATAGTGGTGAGCTCTGATTCCATATCCATTTTTTGGATTTTAAAATCAGAGTTCATTCTTTCTTCCAATTCCTTTCTAAGGTCGAAGAGAGAAGTTTTAATAACAGTTTCTTGGTTGGAACGAACTTGGTCTAGTTCACGATCAAAATCTTTGAGTTCTTGGAGTGCACTTTTTTTAAGGGAAAGCGCTTCTTCTTTTAAGTCTTCAGAGATTCTATGGAACTCTTCACTGAAGGCTTCGATTTCGCGGATGAGTTCTTGTTTACGAACATCTGCTTGGCGGAGGAGTTTGTTTTCCGCTTCTAAATATTTTTCTTGGAACTGGATGATGGTTTGGTTGATTCCATCCGCCTGTCTTCTGGTTTCGTTGATGATCTCATCACGTTTGGAAAGTGTTTCCAAAGATAGGTCTTCGATTTCTCGTTTGATGGAATCTGTTTCTTGGCCAAGACCTTTCATAAAGGAATCTTTGGTATGGCTTACTTGATCAAAAATGGCATCAAAACGTTCTTGGATTTTTTTCTCTAAGTTTGAGACCTTATCTTCCAGTTTGGCGGATGCTCGGATGTATTTTTCTTCCAAACGCTCATCAAACTTATCCACTTTGTCAGATAGTAAAGAAGATGTGTCTTCAAATTTCGTTAGGCGAACATCCAAGTCACCTTGTGCGTATTTCATGGATTCCAGTAGGTTGTCCATTTCTTTACGAGCATGGTCTAATCTTCCTGCAGTTTCTTGAACCATTACATCTGCATGAGAAAGCAATTTGTCTTTGGCAGTTTCTGCAATTTGAGATAGGCTCGTATCCAAAATTTCAGATTTTTTTTCCAAGAGAGATTCGAGTTCCACCATCTTGTGAGCAACGGAATTTAGAATTTCGTCGCTCCTCATGTTGAGTTTGGTTTGGAAGGCTTCCAAAAGATTTACAGATTCTGAGTGAAGGCTTTCCATATCTTCCGAAACTTCACGTAAATCTCGTTTGTGGTTTTGAATCTGCGTAAGACCTTCTTCCATAAAGAGTTTTTCTCTCCGCACCTGGTTGGAAAGGTCTTGGATCTGGTTCATCTCACCAGATAGGCTGGAAAGATATTCTTTACTGGCTCGTATCTTTTCGAACAGGTCTCTGGACTCCGAGCTTAAAATTTGTATTTCTTCTGCAACCTTTCGGGATTGTTTGACTAAGATATCTAAGTCAATTCCCGCATCCTTTACCATCTGTACTTTTTGTAAGGCGGTGCCGTGGATCTCATCCGTGAGTTTGGATGCAAATCTCTTCAACTGCGAAAGTTTGGTGTTCGACTTGTCCAAACGGCGGAGTCCAATTGTGACTGCTACACTGGCTAAAAAAGGAAATAAAAAGAGTTCTAAGCCCATTTGTCGAATGACCCAATAACAGTATTATGTCGCATGAGAGGATGGTAAAGAAAATTCAGCCTACCTCAAAATCGGCAAGCCATTTTTAAGTTTTCGAAGGTTTGTCTTTAAAAAACAGCAGGTTTTTCAGAGAATTCTTCAATTTGTCGCCAAAACCTTCCAAAAAGTTTGGATTCTTTGGAAAGGAGTCGGGCAAGCCTCTCTCGGAAGTTAGGATCCAAACGACTCATTTCGTTCGTCATTTCTTCTAGGTGTCCTTCCTCTTCCAGAATCAAATTGCGAAGTTGGAGGTTTTCCTCCGAATCTTTTAGCACTTCATCGTATAGATTGTACACGACCATTGCCCTTTCTTCGATTACAGTCGTAGTGTACAAATAGGCTAAGTAGGAAAACTTGGGGTGGTTTTCAAACTCAGATTTTAGTTCCTTTCGGACGGAAGCATCCAGTTTAGCAAAGTAGATTTTTGCCGCAGTTCCTCGAACCAAATTTTTTGCTTCGTAACCGAAGGAAAATTCAGGCAAAACTTGTCGTGCTGCCTTTTTGAAAAACAAGGCGTGCCTTGCTTCTTCGGTCGCATGTCGTAAGATCATCTCCGAAGTATCCTCACCCGACTGGGTCATAAGGATTTTACGGGAACCAATATGTTCAAGCAGGGAAACCGTATTCAACCAAAGGGCGTGTGTGTTTTTGTCTTGGGTGAGTTTGCGAAGTACTTTTATAATACTTTCGCCAGAGATTGAGTTTGGTGCTAGGGTTGTGCTAGAATCTGCCATCTCCATCCAGGCTGAAAAAACTCAGTGGATTGGCTACTGTTTCTTGAACGGGATTTTGAGTTCTGCAATTGTTTCTCCCTCTTCTTGGAAGATACGGAATTGGTCGGTCGGAAGGTTTTCGCCTTTCAGTAAAATCACACAGAGTGCAATGCCAATCCCTTCCCCTTCCGAATTATCTCCCCGCTCAATGTAGTATTCCATAATATCCGAATAATTTTGAGCATGGAGGAGTGAGTTTCGGATCTTTTGCATTTCACCTTTGACTAAGGGCGAGTTGTTCCTTACCTCGAAGTGGAAGCCAGATTGATCGTGATCTATCTTGGTTTTTACATAGAGGTTTTTTTCCTTTGCTATATCTTCGTAAGTATTTCCTTTGCCTGACAGGATAAAACTTTTGTACATTCGAACACCTAATTCGTAGTCTGCGGGTGAGTGGATGTCTAAGTGGTTTTCAAAAAAAAAGATTCTCTTAAAATTTGCTTTGAATCCATTTAAAATTAGGTCTTTTACGATAGTATAAAGGATCGTAGGTAAATCGCCTTTGTTGTATTTTTCACAAAGGCAATCTAAAATTTTTGCCAAATTTTCATCTAAACTTTTTGAGGGACCATAAGAGATTATATCGATGGTATTCTGTTCATAGACAAGATCCCTTACTTCTTCATCCGACATCTCCTTCATTCAAAAATATAATTGGAAGGGAAAAGTGGATTGGATTTTTGTTTTTCATCTAGGAGCAAAGTCTCGAGTTCTTTGCGTAGCCGTTCAGTTACTTCTTCCACAGTCTTTTTTTTGTCGGTTTTGTACTTTGGAAGGTATTCCTTAATCGAAAAACTATTCCCTAGTCGAACAATTGCTTTGTGGGGTCTGCTTTTTGTTTCTCCAAATAGTTCATTCTCATATCGGTACAAAAATTCATACAATCGTTCGGCCGAGGGTAGTTCTTTGATATAGTTTGTCTGGATGGAAATAAAATCATATGCCTTCGTTGCTGCTTTTCTTGCCCAAATGGCCATCTCAAGACTTGGCAATTCACCTTTGGGATCGGGTACACCGACAGAAACCATTTCCAAAACACTGAGAATCTTTCTGAGTTTTTCTATAGCATTGGTTTCTGTATCCCATTTTGGTATATTTGCCTTTTTTGCAATATTGTCGAGCATCGCATGTCTCATGCGACCGAGCCGATAATCAAAATCTTCCATTTTGTCGGGATCTGTATGGACACCGTATTCCTTTTCTTCTCTTTCAATCATTCGTTTTCCTACAGATAAAAACCTGTGCACGATGTCTTTTCCCGATTTAGTAATACCTAACTTCTGTTCCATACGAGTTAGGCTTGCATCAATATCCCGTTGCATAGACGAGATTGAACTTGTCATTCGGTATTTAATAAATGTTGGCAAGATTTGGATATTAGCCTCTGGATCTTTTTTCAGGGCATCTTCAATACCCCAAAATGCAAGCTGGGAAACTCCCGGTTGAAATGGAAGAAGTGTGTCGTTCATTCCACTTGTTGGCTCACCTTCAGGAAATAAAACAAGTTTGCCTTCCTGGGAACTTAAAATTTCACGCGATGCCTTTAAAGACTCCCTGTCAGCTGCTCCAGCTAACACAGAAAAAGCGCCAATGGATTGGATAAAATCGCCAACAAAACCGGCACCCCATTCAAAAACTTCGCGAGCTGCCATATAGTGAAATCGGGAGCCCATTATGTTTGCCGAATTGTAAGCGATTCCTGGCTCTTTTGTTGTTGGGTGGTTGGAGATATAGATCAATCTTTCTTTTTGAAAACCTTTCAATCGTTTTTGGTCAGGTTCAGAGATTTCAATGGATTCCAGGTTGTGGACAATCCTGTTGAGAATAGGTAGGGTAATATCGGTGAACCAAAGAACCGGCAAATTGGGTTTTGCGGGAATAAAGGATTTGATTGACATAGAACGTATGCTACCAGCTTAATCTAAGGAATCAAGTACGATTTGTTATGGCACTAATAGAAGAACTCAACACACAAGGCAATTTTCTCTTCCGATGGCGGTCCTATATCCCAGGCGTCATTTTTCTTTTGTCACTTTTTTACATACCATTTGTTCCCTATTTTGGAGGGATCTATGGTAAAAATTTGTATTGGTTGGGTTTTGCTTTTTTGATAAGCCTTCTAGGACTTGCGGTTAGATGTTTTACGATCGGCTATACACCCAAAAATACCTCTGGGCGAAATACGAAACAACAGGTTGCAGATGTCGTCAACCAGTCAGGAATCTACTCACTCGTCCGCCATCCACTCTACGTTGGCAATTTTTTGATGTATCTGGGACCTGTTTTGATTTTACGAGATTTTGCATTCACGATGGTCTATATCATGTTTTTTTATCTGTATTACGAACGAATCATTTTTGCAGAAGAATACTTTTTGCGAGGAAAGTTTGGGGAAGGATACCTCAAATGGGCGGACAAAACCCCAGCTTTTATTCCTAGGCTATCGGGTTACATCAAACCTAATTTAGATTTTTCATTTAAGAATATCCTCAAAAGAGAATATCCTAGTTTGTTTGGAATGATTGTTGTATTTACGATCTTTGATCTTATTCAGGTTTATTTCCAGGAGCCTTACCTTCGAATCCAAAGTCCACTCGGTATTTGGAAGGACTTTCATACCTACTTCCTGGGTTTTGGTGTCGTTTTTTATATCCTAACTCGAATCATCGTAAAGACTACAAAGATTTTAGAGGTCGAAGGTCGCTAACAGTTTATGAGTCGACTTTCCAATGGCTGGAAGATCCCAATAACCCTTGCCGAAAAACAAGAGTTATTGGAGTCATTTGAAAAAACGATTAAAAATATGGAAAGTGAAAATCCACTCACAATTTTTCGTGAACATATGGATTCTGGACTACTCTTCAAAGCTGGACTTCAAGATGCAACGAACCAACTAACTACATTTGCAAATTTGTATATGAGTGTTTTGGAGCTTCGTGATGCAATTAAAAACTCCCAAGATACTTAGTGATGCCTTAGCTGGAGAGATTCAAAAACTCACCTTACCAAAAAGCCTATATCCATTTTTAGATGCCCTTCATTCAAAGATAAAATCTGCCTTTCCTGAGGGAGATCCGGAACTTATATCGAGTGGATTACCCTTTAAAAGTCTGAATAAACGAATGAATGTCTTGCGTGCGAGTGTATACGATGACAGTAACATAAAAAAGAAATTTATTCCTATTTTAGAATATTTAGAAATTCCTGTAGATGATTTTTACTCAGATTTATTTCGGTTGAGGTGTGTTCCCAGTTTCTTTCAGGAAAGGGAAGGAAGTGAACTGGTTCAATACCTACACCGTGATCCTTGGTATGCAAATCCCCAATGCCAACTCAATTTTTGGATTCCGCTTTCTCCTGTGGAGGAGGGATCGGGTTTTGGAATCTATACAGAATACTTTGATCGCCCTATCCCAAACAATTCTGATCAATTTGACTACTCTCATTGGCTGGAAACTGGTGGGTTCCAAGCAAACGAGAATCCAAAGTTACAAGAAAAGATCTTTCCAAAACCGTCTCAATTGCCTGAAAACTCTAAAATAGATTCCGTCTATGGTTCGTTTGGTGATGTTGTTATCTTTTCCTCACACCACTTACATGGAACTCAAGCCAATACGATGGACAGGTCCCGGTTTAGTTTGGAAATTCGATTTGTACTAAAAGAATGGATTCAAAAAAAACTTGGACCAACAAATTTGGATAATCTTTCGCATGGAACAACCCTTGGAGAAATGACCCATATCCAAACAGGCCAGGCCATTGAGGAAAATTTTATCCAAAACTACGTAGCTGAATTTGCTCGCTCTCAAAGTACTTTGGTTCCATAGGTTTTGATTCCAAAGTTTTTACGATTTCTATCGCGAGACTTTCTCTTACTTTAAAATTCCCTTGAACCATTTGAAAACTCCGATTTGCCAGATGCATTTCGTTCATAAAAAATTGTTTCATATACTCCCTTTCCTTCCCTAAATCTCTAAGGGAATCAGCGACCCATGGAATATCAATATCTAAGAACAAGGATTCATCGTAATAGAGATTTTTGGCAAGTTTGGTAATCCAAGGATCTTCTGAGTGAAAGTAGTGTTGGAGGTAAATTTTAGTCGTTAGGTGGTCAGTATCTAGGAACAAAAATTTGTTTGCTGTTTTTGATGCTTCTATCTCTGACTTCAAATGTCCTTCTGCAATCGGTAAAAAGTCATCGACTGTCATCGGACTGGGTTTCGATTCCAGAAACTCCCTTGCAAATTCGGGGACCCAATTGGTTTTAAACTCATTGGCAAGTCTTTCCGCTAATGTGGATTTTCCAACAGACTCACTGCCCGTTAGAACAACTCGTTTTAAAAAATAAGGCCGAATGAGTTCGGGTATAAATTCCCAATGGAGAAGGGGAGCTTCTCGTATCCGAGATGCAGAGATGGGAACTTTTTTTCGATCTAGGTCAATACAGAGGTGGCTTGCGCCCAGTACCTGGGCAAGGCGCTCGCCATAGTTCTCCGAACTGAAAACTATATTTGGTGCAAATTCCAACCTAGAGAGTATCGACTTTTTCCATATCTCCCAAAAGTTTGGATCCTCTTCAGGGAATTGTGGGTTTTCATCAGTTATAGAAATAGCGGTTGTTTTATCGTCTTTGATAAGTTGTTTCAGCCATTCCACTCGGAGACTACCAGGAATGAGTTCACTTTGGATACTCCCACAAAGAACTGTTAAGCGGTCACAGTATTTTTTTGCCTCCTCGATTAGATATAAATGACCTTTATGAACAGGATAAAATTTACCAAGGATGATTCCATGAATCATAACAAATTCTCTTTCTCCACCCATTCATTTACAAACATTCTATTTTTTTTCCCATCCAGGGGAAATTGATCTTTCAATTCAATTTGTATGTCTCCAACTAAGATAATTCTTAATTCAGTTATAATTTTGTTTCGAAGTTCCAATGTAAGGTCATTGGAACAGGATATGTTTATTTCAAATTTCTCCAAACTTTTTTGTACAATTTGGAATTGATAGATATCTGGGAATCTTCGTAAAATTCGTGCTAAATCAATTGGGTTTATAGTCCCACCAGATTTAAGATTAAAATAAACTGGCTTTCGACCAGAAAGGAGTTTCAGTCTTGGAAATGGATCACTGCAATTACAGGGATCCGTGTTCAAAATTCCAAAATCACCAGTTCTATAACGGATCAGAGGTAGGTATGGATTCCTCCCTCCTGTTATCGTAATTTCACCATATTCGTTTTTGTTAGTTGGATTCCCTTTTTCATCCAAAGTTTCCACAAAGATGTCGTGAGGTAAAATATGCATCCACTCTGGGTGGAGAGGACAGGAGTAGGCGATGGGTCCTGTCTCATTCATCGAATAAAAATTTATGATTGGGCATTGGAAATATTCTAATAACTTAAACCTGAGAGAGTCTGTGAGTTCTAAGGCAGTTGAATGGATGGCTTTTGGTTTGCATTGAATTCCCATTTTCATCGCTCCTTCAAATGCATAGGGATCTCCCGTCAGAATTTCAGGCATCATCGAATCGATAAACAATTGTTTGTGATTAGGGTCTATCCAAGCACTATCGTCAATATTAATTTTGGCAAATCTGGCTCCTCCACTTAAGCTATGGGAAGTTGCATAGACCAAAGTTTGTTTTTGATAACAGAGTTGGATTGCAATTGTACTTTCTGGTGACTTAGTCAGTTTTACCCCGTGTTGGTTGAGAGAAAACTCAATCAAAGGAACATAACAGCCAATAGCCGACGGGTGGTTGGGTGCAAGAATTGGTTCTCCCGTCGTTCCTGAAGTTGGATTGATTATTAAGGAATCTAAGTTTTGGTCTATTGGTACGATAGATGCTATCGAAGAACTAAAATCCTTTCTATTCGTTGTTGGAATACTCCGAAAATCTGAGTAGATATTAATGTCTTTTAATAGATTGAAATAGAATTGGGAACTAAGTTGAATTTTTTTAATAAAAGATTTATTAGGTGATTGGTGATAAATCCTGGATTTTCGTTTAAGGAGTTCCCGTTCAAATCGTTTAACAAATGCAAAGCTTTTCCTGTCGATTCTGTCTCCAATGTTTCCATTCCAAATAGGAGCATACGAAGATTCTAACATCTCCAGTAGCTTTTTTTCCCAAGATGGTTTGGCTAGAGGAGTGTGTAAAAAGATAGAGCTCTTATTCACGATTGTATTTGGAAGCCGCTTCCTCTTCTTCCCTTCGTATTTTATTCAAAACTTCTTGGGCTCGTTCCTGGGCTTTTTTTGTTTCTTCCAATATTCGGATGCGTTCTAAACTATCGATGGACTTGAGTCGGTCAAAAAAATATTCTCTGGTTTCCCCATGGGGAAGGAGTTTCAGTGCAGAGAACAAACTCCTTACCAATTCTTCTACTCTTTCTTGGTCACAACTCCATTCAGAAAAAGGTCCAATAGCCTTTGTTAGCATAGGAATCGTTTCAAATATAAAAGGTTCTAATTCATTGATCTCAATACCTTCAATTTCATTTTCAGGGTCATAGAGTAAAGTTGCGAGGATCAAATGAATCATTTTTTCGCCATCTGTTTCTTTATTGGAAAAGGTTTTTTCAAATGGAGAATGAATGTATGACTCCTTTTGTTTTTGTAAGGCATCATTCCAAATTGCATTTAGATTGACTGATTCCAATTCAATGGAAGTTGACGGAAAATTTAATACTTGTTTAATGTAGTATCTAATTTCTTTCATAATTTTTCCGCACAAAGTCCTTACTAAATTGAATCAGATTTTCCCAAGATTCAATTTTATAGATATCCCAACCTGATTCTCTCATTTCTTGGATTTCTTTGTTCCCTTCTAGGTCATATAGTTGTAATACCATTGATCCGCCACCTCCAGCATTTGTAAGAGATGTTTTTACAAGTTCCCTTGTATTTCTATGATAGGTTTGTGTATACATAGTATCGATACCAGCATCCGATATGACTAAGATATGAGTCTTCTTTTGTTTTGGTACACCATAAGTAGATTCTAATATATCTAATGGAAAACAGGTCCCACCTCCATAATATCCAGTTAGTACTTTCAGGATATCTTTTTCATTTTTTGTGAAGCCATTGGTAATTGTATATTCATTCAAGCCTGACCAAAGGGTTACGCGAACAGAACTACCTGCTCGAAGGGCAGATAAACTTATGATTGCGCCAGCCAAAGTAAGATACGAAAGATAGGTTATCGGATTGGGCATCGACCCAGAACAATCAACAAACAGATCTAAGTCGATAGGCAGTTTTTCTACCTCATATGAGTCAAATTCCCCATAAATATCTTCAACAGTTGTATAACCTGGTATAAGAATGGGACTTTTTAATACCGAGTCTATCCAATTGATATTTTCAATGGGCGAACCCGGATCCCAAAGTTCATTCCCCTCTAAGATCTGTTCTTTGGCACCGGGGATTCGCATTTCGGGAAAGGAGATGAGATAGGGAAGAGCTTTTTCTTTGTAGTATTTGTAAGCCATCTCATCCGATTTTGCATTTATTCCTAGAGCTTTACAGATTTCAGAATACTGGCTAGGGCTTAATTCTTGTTTTTTTCCCGCACCCTCTCGGCCAGGAAAGAGTTCCGATTCGATTTCGATCTCTGTGATTCCTGTTGGGAAGGTATTTCCTTTTCCAATTTCTTTGGTATCCAAAAAAGGTTTTAAGTATTTCACATCTGATTTTCCAGATTCATCTTCTCCAAAGAAATAAGGGAAACAAATCGTTACAAAGTCAAAAGCTCCACGAGTCCATTGGTTAGGAAAATTTTGAATGATTCGTTTGATAAGATTCGCATCACTTTGTATTTGATCTGTGAGTATATCCTCTGTTAGGGTATTAGTGGGAAGTGCCCAAAGGAGTTCATATACTCGCATATAGAGATTCCAAAAAGGATCTTTGTTTTTCCCAATTTTTTTATATACTTCCTCCATCTTAAGAGAATTGCGTTTTTTGAGTCTATCATTGATAAAAAGATCTTCGTAGATATTGATTAGTGTGGGAGCAAGATGTTCCATCCTCGGTAACGCTTGCCTAGCTATATGGATGAGTTTGCCCTGGTCGGATAGGTCTCCTGGACAATAGACATGATGACCAATTTCATGACCAAGAATTTCCAAAGGATAGTCTTCCAGTTTGAGTTCTTTAATCTGATTTAGCGAAATTAAAATTCGATGATCGATCAGTCGGATTCCAGCAAAAGAGCCAATGAGACCCTCTTTTTCTTCATCCTTTTGGTGTTCTAAAAATGTAACGGGTGATAGTTTTACATAATCACTCCATAGTTTTAAAGCTTCTTCCCACTTCCCGTTCCAAATTTCATCCAGATTCATTTGGGTTCTCCAAAATAAAAAAGGAATAAATTGTAGGACGACTGAATGGTTGCGATGAGATAGTTTTCCCGTACAATAAAGGATGTTACCTCCTTGACTGGTATTTTTTTTTCCAAGATAGTTCCCCATAACTTTGGAATTTGAGATTCTGTCACAATTGGAATCTCTCCATCGAATGGAATTAAACTAGATCCCATACGATCTACAATTAACTCAAATTTAAAGTTCTTTCCTTGGATAAATATTTGTCGAGAATGATCTATTAGTTTTGGTTGGCTTGTGAAATTTCCACCAAACAAAATATAGCCGGGAATTGTTCGAAACTGGATTCGAACTTGTTTTGGGTTTTCTGGTAAATAGAAAGCTGACTCTAGAATCTCTCTTCGAATCTGAAGGTCATTGGAAAGCTTTTGAACGAGATTGGTATTTAATGTTTCCCAGTTTTCGTAAACGTATTCTCTAACTTCTGGTTTTCCAGATCCCCAATAGAGAAGCATTAGAATTGTATCTAACTCAATTTGGTTACCAATGAAATCCAGCAAGGAACTGAGTCGATCCAAGAATTGTTCACGATTTTTGAATTCTATTTTTGAGAGTACATTGGAGAATTTGGTAAAGTTTTCAATTTTGCAATTGGGCAGTTTGTTCTGTATCTTTTGAAGAATGGAAAAATACTTTGGTTCAATACTATGGAGTTGCCTAAAGAAATGTTTGCGAATTGCCTCCAAAAACAGATCAAAGTATGCTAATACCTCTCTTTCCTCCGAGAAAGGAATTCCTTGAAAAAAAAGACTGAGATAGATAGCTATATCATCGGGACGAAAGGATTTAAATTCTTTTTGGAATTGGTATACTTTTTGGTTACAATTTTGTTTCTCCTTTTCTAAAATAGCTTTCCAGTCAACAGAGTTCATACATTGTCAACCGCCCAGTTGTAGTAGTTTGTATACCTTTGATGTAGATATTTGAGTTTCAATAAATCGTCAAACATATGCCCATAGACTTTTCTTTGTTTGCTGATCGCATCAATGGCTTTTTCAATTTCAATCAATCTTTGTTTTGTTTCTTTTGCAGAGATTCCTTCGAGGCCTTCTTCAAATTTTTGACTTAACATTTGAATTTCGTCTTTTTTGTCCAAACCCAGCCTTTCATATTCCGAAAGGGATAGAACAAACAGTTTACGAATCCAACTCACTCTGTCACTTTTGTAGACTTGATTTCCTTCTTCTTCGAAAAAAGTAGCGTCAGGATTTTGAACCAATTTATCATGTAAAACAAATGGAAGAACATGTGTAAGATCATCAATTGTAACTTCTGATAATCCGCGAAAGAAAGAGAGAGCCTTCGCATAATTGATACAAGTAAAAATCGCACGAACGCTCAGTCCGTTTTTTGTCTGATTCCCAAGGTCACGAATTTTGTCCTTTCCTGTCTCAAGGCTAAAGAATTTTGAAAAATCGGAGCCTCCGAGCTTGACTGTATCCTTTGTTTTATACTCAATTTGCTCGCCAGCATATTCCATAAATTCAAATTGCGCTGCAAAAAACTCCATCCGACGCCGCAAAGGTTCTGGGAATTGGACTTCACGGATTCCTTTGGATATCTCTGTTATCTCGGTTTCTGAAAAAATAATTTCTTTTGGGACCATAGATTCTGGTTTATAACCTTCTTCTACTCTTTGAATTAAGTCTTTGATAAAACGAGTGTTAAAGTGAGGAGCCTTTACAACGACATCGATCCGATCTCGAAGAGCCTCAATCACTTGGTAAGTGCCACCACCTGCATCATCGTTAGCTGTCAGATACCAAGCGGCATCAGGACATTCAAAGATTTGATCATAAATTTCTGCGTAATTGTCTCCCATGATTGTGAGAAGAGCTGACTGAGTTCTTGTGGGAATGCGGTTGTATTCATCAATAATTTTGACCCGCATACCTAACCACTTGCGCCAGGCGATTTTTATTTCATCCATTGATTTTGCATTCATCATGTCGGATGGTAATGGATTGCCTAGAAGATCTGTTATTGTCATTTGGGGTTGACCATGTTGGATTGCTCTTTTGATTTCTTTGATTGGATAACCAGCAATCACTCCCATAAGAATAGCTGACGCGGTTTTTCCTCGACCAGGCCCTCCCACTAGTAAACACTTACCTTGCACCATAAGAGTGAGTAATGGTAGTAAAACGAAGCTCGAATAACTTTGAGCAGTTGGTAACGTTAGAACACTCTTTGAGTCTCCGATTGTAAATTTTAAGGCTGGTGTTGAATTGTACTCTATGTCGTAAAATGGATTGATGATTGCAAAATTTGTAATCCAAAAATAGGCCTTTCTAATCTTTTCGTCCAAAGGAAGAGTGTTATCTTTGTTTTGGCTTGTGGGGAAAGGTCCTTCATTCAGAACGTTTGAAATATCAAATTTTTGATTTTGTGTTTTTTTTGTCGGTAAGGTGGGCGAAGCTGAAACCTTTTTTTGATTTGTGGACATATTGTTCTCTTTTATTCGTCAATCTGGATTTCTGAAATACACTTGGACTTTGAATCTTCTTGGATCGTAAATTCGGGAGTGAGAATATAGATTCCAGTTGGGTAATTTTTTTCGGAAAGGAATTTTGGGAGATTTGTTAGTGGTATTTTTAGTTCCGTTTTGGTTTCTAACTGAGAAACCACTTCAAAAGCGAGGAGGTCTTCGGGTAGTCGAAGTTCTTTATCCACGTTGATACTTTCCCTAAGTAAAAAACGCATTCTGAATTTTGGAACTGTTTGCCCTTTACATGGAATCAAAGAGATTGACTTAAATTCGCGCGGTGAAAATTCTTTTCCGTTCCAAAAATGAGAAAGTTTCATTTCTAAAAAAAAATCAAATCCAGAGACTGATTGTTTTTTCTTTTCCCAAAAACTGTCTAAGTTGCGGTCTAAAAGTCGAGAAAGTCCACCTGATCCTGTTGCATCTTCAATTCGAAAAGGAGGATTTAACTTGTATTCAGAAATACTTTCTTCGGTGCGAGTGAATAAGTAGAGATTCGCAACTAGGACAGCCAATGTCCAAATTGCAATTGGAAACCAAATTCGAAAATGCATATGCTTGAGAATCTTATATGATTCTTGGGTCTCGGCTACTTTTTTTTCTTTATGAGGAGTGTAAAATGAAGATTGGAATCCTTGGAGGAACGGGACTTATCGGTAAAGAATTTATACTCTATGCAGTCCGTCGTGGACATTCCTTTCGTGTTTTTTCCCGCAGAGATAAACTACCCAAAGAATTTACTGACATATCAAGAATCGAATTAGTAACCTGTTCCATTCCAAATTCTTCCGATCTGGAAGGATTGGATGTTGTACTAAATTTAGTCGGAGAGCCTATAGCGGGTGTTCGTTGGACAGATGAACGCAAAAAAATGATCGAAACTTCTAGAGTGGATTTTACTCGGGGACTAGTTGCTCGAGTATCTGATACAAAAAATCCACCCAAGTTGTTTCTGCAAGCGAGTGCAGTCGGATATTATGGGATGACCGAAGAAAGCCATATTCCTTTTACAGAGTCTAGCCCACCTGCCGAAGATTTCCTTGCGAAGTTATGTGTAGATTGGGAAAAACAAGTTGATCCTATCCAGGAAAAAAAAATACGAACAGTTATTTTGCGAACTGGTATCGTACTATCCCCAAAAGGTGGCGCTTTAGAAAAGATGCTTCCTCCCTTTCGTCTTGGGCTTGGAGGTGCCATCGCTTCGGGAAAACAAGGTATGAGTTGGATTCATATCGTAGACTTTTTATCTGCTTTGCTTTACTTTATGGAAACCCCGTCTACCTCGGGTGCATACAATCTTACAGCACCCAATCCCGTAACAAATGAAGAATTCTCAAAAGTTTTAGCAGCAACGTTAGGGAGACCTAACCTATTCAGAGTTCCTAGTTTAGCCGTACAAGCTTTGTTTGGTGAAGGATCCGTAGTCGTAACAAAAGGCCAGTTTGTGGTTCCAGAAAAATTGATACAAGAAGGCTTTGTATTCCAATTTCCGAAATTGGAATACGCACTCAATAATCTTTTGAAAGGCAATTGAATTCTGCTTTCCAAATCACAAGCCATGGCTTAACTTGGAGACATCCTTATCTCGGAGATAAAAATGAACTCTAAAAAGATTTTAGCTTCCGTAATCGCAATCCTGTTTGCCGTATTTATGGTAGCTTGTGGCGATTCCAAACCGAAAGAAGAAGCAGCTTCTCAGGCAACTACTACAGTTGATCCAGAAATTGCAAAAGGCGAAGAGATCTTTCTCCAAAACTGTTCTTCTTGCCATGGCGAAAAAGGTGCAGGTGATGGCGCTGCTGCTGCCGCACTCAACCCAAAACCTAGAAACTTCAAAGCTCCTGCGAATGAGTGGAAGAATGGTAACACACTTGCTGGAATCACTAAGACTTTGAAAGAAGGTATTAAAGGTTCTCCAATGGTTGCTTACACACACCTCGGTGATGAAAACATAGCAACTCTTGCAAAGTACGTAGAATACCTCTCGAAAAAATAACCAAAACGATTGGTAATTTGTCCAGTTTGTGCCAGTCTGGTCCTAGCTGGACAAGTAAAAATGACTCAAACTATTTCCAAAAAAGACCGCCCTCAATGTGATTGTGGAACCAAACCTACGGATGAGTCCGCACGGAAGGTTGTCAAATATTCCTTCTGGGGGATGTTCGCAATGGGCCTTGTCGGGATTTCAGCTACTCCAATCGATGTATACTTTGTTTGTCGCAAGTGCAAACAACCTTTCGGAAGGCTTTCCAAATCAGAAAGAAGGGCAAATTCTTAATTTTTCTTGACCACGGTTCAGGAACGATTTCCTTGGAAGCAGATGATTGAAGAATTTAAGATTCGACTAGGTTATGAAATGGGCGGTGTTTTGCCTGTGATCCATATTTCTGGCGAAATTACATCGGAAGCCGAAGAAGAAATTGTTCAATCCTATGATTCTATTCCTCAGGATAAAAGAGTCCGAGTGATTCTAAATTTTTCGGAAACTTCCTATATCAATTCTGCAGGAATTGCTACTCTTATCAGCCTAATTACGAAATCCTCAGAAAGCCAAGGCAAAATTGAATTTGCAGGTCTCAACTCTCATTTCCGAAAGGTTATGGATATTGTAGGGCTTACTGATTTTGTATTAATTCACGATTCTCTCCATTCTGCGATCTCCCAAGCTTAAATTTTTCTAGATTCCTAAGTTCCCTTGTCCAAGATAGGAGGGAAAGAGGTCAATTCATGAGCGAAGTGGAAATCCACATCAAAGGTAAATCATACAAACTGCCCATAATCGCGGGAACAGATGGAAAAGAAGGGATCGACCTAACTGATTTTTACCGAAAAACAGGACTGGTTACTGTAGATCCTGGTTTATTTAATACTGCATTAGGAATTTCTAAAGTATCCAGACGGGATCCTGAAACAGGAGAACTTAGTTACCGAGGATACGACGTTGGTGAACTCGCATACCAATCTACTTTTGTTGAAACTTCATATCTATTAATCTACGGAAATCTTCCAAACAAACAAGAGTTAAGTGATTTTTCTAAGCGTTTATCCAAACATTCAATGATCCACGAAGATATGTTAAATCTTTTTGATGGCTTCCCTGGTGTCGCAAACCCACTTGCGGTTCTGAGTGTAATGGTTACTTCTCTATCAAGTTACTATTTGGAAGAGTACGAAGAAAAATTAGATATGGGCGTTGATTTGATCGCAAGGCTACTTGCAAAGATCCGAACTATTGCTGCATTTACCTACAAACACGCGGTCGGTCATCCGTTTGTTTATCCTTTGGATAAAAACCCATACTGCACAAACTTTTTGTATATGATGCACAAAATGCCAGCTGATACCTATACAGTTCCAGAGGAGTTTGATCGCCTTCTAAATCAAATGTGGATTCTTCATGCGGACCACGAACAAAATGTATCCAATACGGCAGTGCAAACGGTGGGTTCCACGCAAGCAAATCTCTTTGCATCCATCTCTGCAGGTATTATGGCTCAGTGGGGAGCGAGGGAAGGGGGAAGACCGACTGCCGCAATTTCACTTATTGAAGATATTATAAGAACCAAGACGCCTGTTAAAGATTATTTTGAAAGGTTTAAACGCGGTGAAGTGACAATGCGTTCGAATGGTTTTGGTCAAAAGGCGTATGATGTTGTTAGTCCTCGTGCAAAAATCGCTCGTAACATTGTAAAAGAGTTCTATAAGAATCGAACATTAACGCCTGTTGAAGATGTTGCGCTTCAAATTGATGATGTAGTTTGGAACGACGCATTTTTTATGGAAAATTTATTGTATCCAAACTTAGAATACTATTCGGCACTTACATTCCATACATTGGGTATACCGAAGGATATGTTCTCTGTTATGCAAGTGATTGGCAGATTGCCTGGCTGGCTTGCACATTGGAGGGAACAACGTATCAAAGGAGACTTCAGTAAGTTTCGTCCAAAACAAATCTACGTTGGCGAAATCAATAGGAAATACATTCCCATCCAAAATAGAATCTAATTTGAACCCTGCATCCTTTGCAATCCTCTCCTTGATTTTGGTCTTTTTCACCTGCCGGCCGGTAGGTGAAGTTCCATCTATGAAAGATGGTTATGTGGATGCAGTCTCTTATTTAGAAACTAAAGAAAGTGTTTTCAAACTAAAAGGAGAATGGATCTATTTTCCAAACCTTCTCCTCCAGCCCCAAGAAATTCAAGATATTCGATCTTTAAGACCTGATTCGACATTTTTAGTCCCTGGAATATGGTCTAAAGGTTTTTTTGAATCTGGTTTCCTTGCCGGTGATGGTTATGCTACATTTTATACAAAAATCCGTCACGGTTTGAAGAATCAGCCTATGTCTCTTTTAATCCCTGAAATGGAGACAGCTTATGTTTTGTATGTTGATGGCAAAGCAATCGCATCGAATGGAATTGTATCATTTAGCGAACAGAAGGCGAGACCCGAATACAAACCAGAAATCGTAGATTTTGTATCTAATACGGATGAGAGTTCTTTTGTTCTTCAAATTTCCAATTACAACCATAGGAAGGGTGGACCTGCTCAAATTATAAGTTTAGGAAGAACTACAGACATACATAGGCTGCACGAAGCAGATCTTTTCAAAGATATGTTGCTTGTTGGATGTATTGTATTTATGGGAGTCTATCACTCCTTTTTGTATTTTCATAGAAGGAAATCTCCCCAGACATTTTGGTTTTCATTGACTTGTTTTTTAATAGTACTTCGTGTATTCGTCACAGGTAACAAATACATTACGTTTTTTTTCCCAAATATACCTTGGGAGCTGCATCTAAAAATGAGTTATCTTAGTTTTTTTCTGCTTCCGCCAGTCTTTGGCAGGTATATTTATCTCTTATTCAAACCTTATTTTTCTAAATCCATTTATGAGATCATTGCATATGTATCTTATATGTTTGTAATGATCGTTCTCATTACAAAATCTTCGTTTTACACGTATTTGATGATACCATTTCAAATCTTTAGCATCATGGCAGCGGTATATGTATTTATTATCGTTTATCGTGTTATTCGGGAAAAAATCCAAGGTTCTGTAATTTTTGCACTCAGTTTTGTTTTGTTTATTATGAGTTTTATAAACGACTTAATGGTAAACAATCTGATAATCCATGGTCCACTTATGATCCACTATGGAATCTTTATGATGTTTCTTTTCCAGTCTATCCTGATCGCCAGAGGTTTTTCAAAAGGATTCCAAGAGGCAGAAAACTTGGCGATCGAACTTTCCTCAAAAAATCAGGAATTGCAGCAGGTTAAAAATCAGCTTCTCGACTCCAATGAAACTTTGGAAATGCGAGCGAAGGAAAAAACTGTCCTTCTTCAAAATAAACTGGACCAAATTAGCAAGGACCTTTTGTTAGCTAAGTCCATTGTTCAAAGTTTGACAAAACCTCCCGACCTAACTCCCCATTTGAAATTGGACATTTTGTACAAACCGATTGCGGAAGTCGGTGGAGATATCTATTTCGTAAAACGAATACAAGATTTTTATTTTCGATTCTTTTTAGCGGATGCAACCGGGCATGGTTTGCAAGCAGCCTTGTACACTATGATGATACAATCCGAATTTGAAAGGGTGACCGATGTTGCTATGCGACCAAACGATCTCTTGTTCTATATCAATAGGCATTTTTACGATAAAAATGCGGATTTGCAGATTTATTTCCCAGCGATCGCACTCGACTTTGATTTCCACCAGAGGATTTTGAGGTATTCAGGTGCGGGTGTTACGCAGCAGATATTGATCCGAAGCACAGGTGAATTGGAGTTTTTAGATAATTCGGGTCCAATTATCGGGATTTTAGAGCATTTCCGATTTACGATTTTTGAAACTCATGTTTCCAAAGGAGACCGTGTTCTATTGTATACAGATGGTTTATTCGAAGAATTGAATGAAGCAGACGGAGCCTCCGCATTATCTGAGTTTGTCGGGATTATTGAAAAGACAAAAAATATGCCGTTTGAAGAAGTCCTACCGTACATCAAATCGGAATTGTTTCACAAAATGAAAAAAACTGTCTGGAAAGATGATTCAACAATTTTATTTGTAGAAGTCAATTCTTAGAGTTTACCAGTCTCCACCCGAACCCCCGCCGGCACTGTCTCCACCGCCACCTCCCCAACTATCAGAACCACCACCCGACCAAGAACCAGAACCAAAACCGCCGGAGTAGAATCCTCCAAATCCTCCGCCATCTGATCCACCGCCGCCAAAAGTACCAACTCTGGACTTAAAAAAGAGAACTAGAAAAAACAAAAGTATCGCAAGAAATATTCCAATCGTTTTTCCGAAAAAGAATACAAAAACGGGATAAAGTAAAAAGGATGCTAAACCAGTTACTATGGCACCAAACACGGATGATACGAAGAGTGAAAAAAATAAGATGATAAGTCCGTTGAATCCAATTGCCATTGTATCTTTATTTGATAAAATTTTTTTTGTGGTTTGAACATCGGAAGTAGAAGGTGTATATTCACCTTTGATGGTTTGAATAATCGTATCAACTCCTCTACTAACTCCTGTATCAAAATCACCCGATTTAAAATTCGGGCGAATTTCATTTTGTATGATGTATTTTGCTTGTATATCTGTTAAAGCACCCTCTAGCCCTCGGCCTACACTGATCCAAATCTTACGTTCTTCCTTGGCAATCAAAAGTAAAACGCCATTGTTTTTACCCTTTTGACCAAGTTTCCATTCGTCAAAAACTTGAATTGCAACATCACTAATTGTTTCTCCTTCTAAGGTATTTATTGTAAGTACTGCAATTTGGTTCGAAGTTTCTTTTTCATGTTCGCGGACTATTTGTTCTAAACTTCCGACAGTTTCTACAGATAAAATCCCCGCAAGATCTGTAACAGGCCTAGTTAACTTTGGAACAGGAAACGCATTCAGCGTGCTAAAATAAAAAAGAGTAAATATGAAACTGAGGTAATGACGCATATTGTTAGAGAGAACTTCCGCCTTCTCTGATTTCATTCGAAATTTCATTTGTATCGTCTTTTTCGATAATGAGTTTGTAGCGTTCTAACAAATCTCCGCAAAAAAGGATGCTGGAAATGATACCTTGTTTTTTCTTATTTGTCTTCATTCCATCTACAATCAATCGAACTGCTTCATTCCATTCCGACTGAGGTACTGCTCGCGCAATTCGTTTGTCGGGTAATATACGTACGAAATGTTCTCTGAGGGAAATATAGATAAGTATTCCCGTTCTAGAACGAGTTAGAAACACTTCTTCATCTAAAAAAGCTTCTTTGGCTCTTAGGTTTACGAAAAATCTTTTTACATCTTTTGGAACAAGAAACAAACGGAGGCTTGGAAAAACATAAGTTAGAACCAGTCCGACACAAGCACCCGACCAAACAGAAAGAATACCAGTAATCATACTACTTCCCCACAAAGCTGTTTGGAAGTATTGAAGCGTAAAATACCCGATACCGGAAATACCTCCACAAACAAAGGATGAAAACCAGATCCATTCTCTATAATGGTGGCTCACTTCGGTAAAAAAAGGTACAATCTCAGCCGAAGTTTTTTTTTCGGCAGTACCGACCGCTTCTTTAATCTCTGTTAGATCCGACTGTGAAAAGTATTTTTGTAAGATTCCCATGACCAAAAGATTGCCTTTTTTTTAAGAGAATCAATCAAAAAAAACGGCAGAAGACTCTAGATTTTTGAATCGATCACGATGGCAACACTCACAATAAACAAATGCAAAATCGTAAAAAAGAAAAAGGATTTTGCCATTTTTTTATCCTCAGTGAGAAACAATCTGTAAACAAAGGCTAAAATCCAAATGGTGAGAATAGCTGTTGTAATTAGAAAAATCATTCCCATCCTATCATCAGCAAAATAAAAGCAAATGACCGCGATTGAATACGCGATCGTATAGAGCACAATTTGTTTTAGAGTTTTTTTGACTCCAGACACCACAGGCATCATTGGAATCCCTGCGAATTCGTATTCTTCTTTGAGAAAAATTGCTAAAGCCCAAAAATGAGCTGGGGTCCAAAGAAAAATGATCAGGAATAGGATCCAAGCTTGCATCGGTAGTTGGTTTGCCGCTGCCGCATAACCGATCATAGGTCCGATACAACCTGAGATACCTCCGATCACAATGTTTTGTTCTGTTCGAGGTTTGAGCCAGATTGTGTATAAAAATACATATAGAACGAGTGCAGAAAATGCACAAAGTGCCGTCAGAAGATTTACGAAATAGTATAAAATCGAAAATGCAACCATGGTCGTTCCTATACCTAAAAGTAAACTTGCCCTTGGAGAAATTTGCCCTGAGGGAATCGGTCGCAACTTTGTTCGGTACATCACTGCGTCACGTTCTCTTTCTATGTATTGGTTTAAAATAAAAGAAGCGGAACTCATTAAATACGTCCCGAAGAGTGTATAAAATAATAACGATCCGCTAGGAGTTCCGTCCATACCTAAATACAAACCAGGGAAAACAGTCGCAAGAACAAGGACAGTCACTCTAGGTTTGGTTAGTTGGTTCCAAATTTTAAACATGGTTTGGATGGTTTACCTCTGATTGGAACTTGTAAAAGAATGCAAGATAGCAGCTTAAAAACACTAAAACTCCGTTTAACGTATGTATGCCTGTTAAAAATTTCGGTATAAGATAGATTACATTCATGGCCCCAATCAGAATCTGCAGAACAATTAAGTAGGCCGAAAGCTTCAGATAGAATTTTGCTTTTTTGTTTTGGGAGGTTAAAATACCCCAAGCAGAAAAACCCAAAACAACGAGGCCCGTGAAGTAACCAAAAAATCTGTGCTCCATTTGGTATCGAATTGTTCCAGTCCATTCTGGGAACCAATCCCCGTAACAGGTTGGAAAGTCGGGACAAGCAAGACCTGCATAATTTGAACTAACTTTACCGCCCAAAAACAGTTGGTAGAGCACAATTAACAATACAAAAATTGGAACCAGACGAGCACTGCCTGTCCAGACAAATTCCGACTGTCCTTCCGTGCCAAGGAGAAGTCGGATCGTCAAACAGGAAGTCAGAAGTAACACTGCATTCAGTAAATGGAGGTTAACGGTCGTTGGATGGAGGAGTTTTGTTACAGTCAATGCACCTAAAGTTACTTGGCTTAAGAGAAAAAGGAGAGAAACACTGGCAAGAATCCCGTATCGTTTCCTAAGTGCTGAATCCTTCAGTATCCATATAAAACCAATGCCCACTAGGATTCCCAAAATTCCAGAGTAGTATCTATGGCCAACTTCCATAAAGATTTGGAAGGTCCATTCAGGAACAAATTTACCATGGCAGAGAGGCCAGTCGGGGCATGCGAGACCAGAATCCGTAGCTCGTACCAGAGGACCATACAACAAATTGAAGAGAATCATTCCCGTTAGGATGCTATAAAATCGTTTTAAACTCATTGCGCCGCACTCTTTCTTCCAGGTTCTGCGAAGGATTGGAACCGAAAATAAAATTAATCTTAGAACATTTAAAAATTGTTGGAGAAATTTCCACGTTTTATGTATAGACTAAAGTAAAGAATTATGCAAAACCAAGATTTATACAACAAACCTGGCTACTGGACTTTTCTTGTGACCTTAGTGTTCAACATTCTATTTTTCGGATATATATCCTTTGTTCATCCAGGAACTCCTGAGAACCCAGGTATGGAATCGAAAGTAAAACAGTCCAAGTAAGAGACCTTTACTTTACCTTGAATCGGCACTGGACTTTTTTACTCACTTGTCTTTTTTTATTGGGGACACCAGCAGTTGCCTATGACCCCCATTCCAATTTGACTCGTGAGAACAAACTACCGAAAGAGCTAGAAAATATTGGTTTTTCCGATGTCACAGGCAAGATCTTAGATTTGGAGATCCCCTTTCGGGACGAAACAGGAAAGACAGTGCTTTTCTCCTCTTACCTAACCAAAGACAAACCCCTGATTCTATCTCCAGTATACTTCAAATGCCCAACTCTCTGCAACCACCACCTCAACGGTGTTTTCAAAACTCTCAAGATTGTAGACTGGAAACTCGGAAAAGAATATTCTTATATAGCAGTTTCTATAGATCCTACGGAAGACGAAACCATTGCCGCTCCTAAAAAGGAAGCCTACTTGAAGGACTATGCCAGAATGGGTGCGGAATCTGGTTTTCACCTTCTCACGGGAACTAAAGAATCCATTCAGAAGTTAACAGAACAGCTCGACTTTCGATACGCTTGGGATCCCGAGTCTAAACAATACATCCATGCCAGTGGTGTCTATGTGCTCACTCCGGAAGGTCGTGTTTCACGGATCTTCCAAGGAATTCAGATTGAGCCTAGAGATTTGAAGTTTTCTTTTTTGGAGGCTTCCTCTGGTAAGATTGGGAGTTTTGTGGACCAACTTGCTTTATTTTGCTTTCAATTTGACCCAAGAAAAAATAAATATACGATATATGCGTATAGGGTGATGCAAATCGGGGGGCTCTTGACTTTAGCGTTCCTCGGATCGTTCTTATATCTAAACTTGCGAAAAACAAAAAACAACCACCGTCAAGGAGTCACATAGATGTCTTGGATCAGTTTTATTCCAGCGACCTCGTTTATGCCGATACAGGCAACAGAAATTGCAAAAGAAGTCGACCTTCTTTACGCATTTCTTATTGTATCGAGTTTAATTTCGTTTGTTATTTTGATCGGAGGAATGACATGGTTCCTCATTAAGTTCAAACGAACTTCCGTAGATCAAAAATCAGCATATATCACCCACAATAATTTTGCTGAGTTCCTTTGGTCGTTTATCCCCCTTGTGATTATGATGGTGATCTTCTACTGGGGTATGGTAATTTTTAATAAATTAAGAATTCCTCCCCAAGACATCGCCGCTGAGATCCATGTAACAGCAGAACGTTGGGCATGGACATATCGTTATGCGAACGGAAAAGAATACTACAGTTCTGCAAATGAACCTCTTGTAGTTCCCGCAAACAAAGCAACAAAACTTATCCTTACATCAAAGGATGTCATTCATAGTTTCTATGTTCCAGCATTCCGCGCAAAACAAGATGCTGTTCCTGGTCGTTTTACTGAGCTCTGGTTTGAGCCAAACCAACCTGGAGAATTCATCGTATTCTGTACTGAATACTGTGGAACAAAACACTCTGGTATGATGATTAAAATCAAAGCTGTAGGATCTGAAGAATATGCAGCTTGGTATCATGCAGAGAAAAAGGGTGAGGAGACGCCGGCTGACAAAGGGAAAGCTCTATTTGCTCAAAAGGCATGTGCTTCTTGTCATTCGGTTGACGGCAGCCGGGTCGTTGGACCGACGATGAAAGGTCTTTACGGTTTAGGTCGAAAATTCGCAGACGGAAGCCAGGCGACTGCCGATGAAAACTACCTCAGGGAATCCATTCTCGTTTCGGGAGCAAAAATCGTGGAAGGTTATCCACCTGCTATGCCAGTTTTCCAAGGCCAGTTGTCCGACGACGACGTTTCAAATCTCATTGAATACATTAAATCTATCAAATAGGAGAAGAGGATGAGTTCAAGTCACACAAAAACAGAACATGCCCATGATTATCTGAACCACAGTTCAGGACTTTGGTCTTGGCTTACCACCCTAGACCACAAACGAATTGGTCTTATGTATTTCGCAACAGTTGCCATTCTATTTTTGATCGGTGGTTTCTTTGCATTGGGAATTCGTCTGCACCTTGCAAAATTTGGTGCAGAGCCTCTTCTCGAACCAGATACTTACAACAAGTTTATGACTTTCCATGGGGCCATAATGGTATTTATGGTCATCATTCCTGGAATCCCTGCCTTCCTTGGAAACTTCGTACTTCCCATTCAATTAGGTGCTAAAGACGTTGCGTTCCCGAGACTGAACCTCGCATCCTACTATATCTTTATAGCGGGAGCTATCCTTGCAGCATCCTCCATGTATTTCAACCAAGTAGATACTGGGTGGACTTTTTACACTCCTTACTCGACTGCTAAAACTGGAAATGGGGTTATCCTTCTCGTTATGGGTGCCTTTACCATGGGCTTTTCCTCCATCCTAACAGGGCTTAACTTTATCGTAACTACTCACAAATTACGGGCTCCTGGAATGACGATGGACAGAATCCCACTGATGATTTGGGCTTTGTATTCCACCTCCATCATTCAGATTCTAGCAACTCCCATCCTTGCGATTACATTACTTTTACTTGCAATGGAAAAGACTCTGGGAGTTGGTATTTTTGACCCAGATTTAGGAGGGGACCCAGTTCTCTTCCAACATTTCTTCTGGTTCTACTCCCACCCTGCGGTTTACATCATGATCCTTCCTGCGATGGGAGTGATTTCCGAACTAATTACAGCTTTCTCTAAAAAGACGATATTTGGTTACCGTGCGATTGCGTATTCTTCGGTAGCCATTGCCGCTGTTTCCTTTCTCGTATGGGGACACCACATGTTCGTATCTGGACAATCTACTTTTGCAGGTATTTTGTTCTCGGTCATCACGATGCTCGTAGGTGTTCCGACTGCCATCAAACTTTTCAACTGGATCTCGACTATGTACCGAGGAACTGTTACATTTGAAGCACCGATGCTCTTCGCTCTTGGCTTTATGTTTCTATTCACGATCGGTGGTCTCACTGGTGTCTTCCTTGCTTCTACAGGTATGGATGTGCATTTCCACGACACTTACTTTGTAGTTGCTCACTTCCATTATGTGATGGTGGGGGGAACGCTCATGGCACTTATGGGTGGAATCTACTACTGGTTCCCTAAAATGTTTGGAAAAATGACATCCGACTTGGGTGGGCGTATTTCTTGGGTCTTTATTTTCACAGGCTTTAACGTAACTTTTTTCCCACAATTTGTTCTTGGTGCCATGGGTATGCCAAGAAGATACTTTGATTATCTTCCTGAATATACAAACCTAAACCAAATCTCTACAGTTGGTTCTTGGCTCATCGGACTCGGATTTTTAGTGGGACTCGTTACCATCATCCACGGAATTTTAAAAGGTGAGAAAGCATCTGACAATCCATGGGGCGCGAGAACTCTCGAATGGCAGACTTCTTCTCCCCCTCCACACGAAAATTTTACAACAACACCACAAGTAACCGCAGGACCATATGACTTCCGTTAGTTCATCAACTGAATTTCACCACCAACACCACTTTAAAAGTGCAGACCACCAGTATTCCTCTGCAAAGCAGGGAATCTGGTTATTCCTTTGCACTGAGATTCTTATGTTCGGCGGACTCTTTGTCGGATATTTGATTTACCATTCATTTTATCCAACTGTGTTTAAAAATGGATCCTTGACCCTTGACTGGAAAATGGGTGCCGTGAACACAATTGTCCTCCTTGTCAGTTCCTTTACGATGGCGGCGGCTATAAACTACGTCCAACGGGGTTTACATAAGATAGCATCCATTATGTTGGCTCTTACAATCGTTTGTGCGATTGCCTTTATGGTAATCAAGTATTTTGAATACACACATAAGTTTCATGTTGGGACTGTACCGGGAAAGTTTTCTCTAGTCGACCCAAATTGTGGTAAGGGCGGGAACCGAGCCGAGTGTGAGTCAAAGATCGCAGCTCTCCTCAAAAATCCAGCAGAGCTAGAAAAGAACCATGTCTCTGCGGAAGAAGTAACAAAGCTAAAAGCAGTTATCTCTCAACCAAAATGGGAGATGTTCTATGGTTTCTACTTTGTGATGACAGGTCTTCACGGGATCCACGTAGTTGCGGGAGCACTTCTTATTCTTTGGATACTCATCAAAACAATGCGAAGAAAAGTCGGTCCAGAATACTACACTCCTGTGGAAGGTGTGGGACTTTTTTGGCACGTGGTGGACTTGGTATGGATTTACCTCTTCCCACTTTTATACTTAGTAGGATAAAGGAACAGAAATCATGGATTACGTAATCAATTATGGACTTTGGATCATCGCATTTATTGCGGTTGCAACTCCCGTACTCGGTTTTGGAATTTTTGCACCTGGAATTGGAACTGTAACTGTAGTTGGGTTTATCATCAACTGGTTTGGCCAATTTTTCCAAACCGATAAATTCAATAAGTTCAAAGAAGAAAACAAAGATAACAAGCTTCTAAAGTTTGTGTTGGGTGATGAAGACCACAAGGAGGACCATGCTTCCTCTTCTATGTGGGTAGAAGATGGAGAAGGGGATGAAGAAGAAGCACATGACCACCACATCATCTCTATCAAAACTTACGTTTATGTTCTTCTAGCTCTCTTTTTTGGAACCTTTGTAACTGTTTGGGTTGCTCAATATGATTTGGGTCGTTTGAATATGATAGTGGCTATGGCTGTTGCGACAGGGAAAGCGTTCTTCGTATTAGCATATTTTATGCACTTAAAGTATGACAATATGCTCAACCGAGTGATCTTTCTCTCTGCTTTTGCATTCCTTGCACTCTTGTTTGCGTTCTCAATGGGAGATGTTGTTACTCGCGTATTACCAACGAACGACTTCCCAACAAAAAAGTATTTTTAGATCTTAGACTTTTAAGATAAATAACTTTTTGAAAAGAGGCCCTGGGCAGAAATGCCTTGGGTTTTTTTTTACTACGCTATGAGTTGAACCAGTCCGAGCCTCGATATCCAGTCCTTAGTCACGAGACTTTTCACTCAGGCGGAAAAGACAAAAAGCCTCCCCTGTATCGTAAGCTTCGAAAATCCAAATTCATTTCGAATCCAATCCATCGTTTCATTTGAATAGAAAAAAACATGGGTCGGGTCGTTTTTATAATACCATGCGGGAAAATTGAGAGATTCATAAATGGGATCTGTATAAACGATAAAGTTCCCTCTATCTGGATGGAGGAGGGTTCGCAACCGTGCAAATTCCTTATGTGGATCATAGAAATGTTCTACAACTTCGCATGCGACGATGTAATCAAAGACTTGGTTCCAGATCGATGGGTTGGGGAAAAAATAGGGATCATATTTTTGAATCGAATACCCACTTTCAGCTAACAGATGGCTTATGACGGGTCCTGGACCAGAACCAAAGTCCAGTCCCGAATCATTCGGACCATGTAAGGATTTTACTTTTGATACAACGGGAGACACGAAGTTTTGGTATCCCAAGTCATAGATATCATTATTGTGTTCCAAATATCTTTTTTTCTCTGATTCTTCGTCTGGAAAGAAGTTAGGTTCCATAAAAACAGATTTGCAGTTACCACAAGATCGATATCTACGGAATCTGTTTGAGTAAAATGGCTCAGATTGGTATTTGCAAAGTGGACAATCCAATGTTAGTTCTTTTCGTTAGCCTATCGCATTTGTGCATTTGGATATACTAAAGCAATCGAATTTTAGATTCAAATCTCACGTAAAATCTCTATAAAAAGAAGTCCATTTTTTGATTCTGCCAGCCGACAATCCTAGTAAAAGAGATTTGGGAAGCCCATGCAGAACATAGACTATTCAAGACGGCTTAGGGGAAAAACTCCATTCGATGGAGATACCCAATACCAATCCCCACAGATTCCCGCGTATCGCGAAAAATCGGGGCCAAAGTCCCCTTTCATTTTACTCGTTGGGGCTATACTACTTTTTACATCTGGAATGGTTGTGGGAATCCAGCTCACACAAAAGGAAAATAAATTCCAAGAACAAGGCGAAAAATCCTTCTCGAATTTGGGTAAAAAAAGCTACATTTCCGAGAAAGAAAGCAAAGAAGAGGAGGGTCACTCAAGCCAGCTGGGTTTGGAGCAAAAACCTTCTGATCCTTCCGTATCGCAAGGATCAACCCCCTTTCCATCAACACTTAAGTTTCCCCCAAAAAATGATCAAATCAACTACATGGTTTTAATTGGAGATTTTTCTCCGGAAGAAGCACTAAACTTTGGAAAAACCCTATTAGATCGAGAGCCAAGCCTCAAAGGTCGAATCTTTCGCACGAGCACTGGGAAACTATTTGCAGGATATTTTTACCGAATGGACGATGCAAAAGAGACTTTGGAAAAAATCCAAGATTCCTTTCCCAATCTTACCGATGCCCAGGTAAAAACGATTCGATTCTGAACTATTTTTAGGTTCTCCCTTGACAATGCCCATTTTTTGGGCTATACTGAAGGCAAGAGTATTTACGGAAGTTATTATACTTACTTGGCTACAAAAAAATTAAATGAAAAAGTAAAAGAGCCTAAGTTCAAGGTTGGGGATTACGTTGTATACCCCATCCATGGAGTTGGCGAAGTCACAGAGGTTGCCAAAAAGGTGATCCTGGGAAAGAAAAAAGACTGCTATAGTCTTGAGATCCAAGGATCCAAGATGAAGGTGTCTATTCCTGTGGACCGGGCAATGGATGTGGGTATCCGTTCGATCATTGATAAAAAAGAGATCAAAAAGGTTCTCACTCTCCTGAAGAAGGATGAGATCGATACGGAAGAGGACTGGAAAGTTCGATACCAAAATAATATGAACAAGATTAAGTCTGGTTCCATATTTGAGGTGGCAGATGTCTGCCGTAATCTTTACAAACGTGCCTATGGCAAAGAACTCTCCATTATGGAGAGAAAGCTCTACGAGAGCGCATATAATTTAGTAAAGATGGAAATTGCACTCAGTAAGGGTGTGCCTACAGAAGAAGCTGGAAATATAGTTTCGGATGTACTTGCGGCGTCTGTCCAAGGTTTGGCTCCTCCTCCTCCCCCCAAAGATGACGATGACATGGATCTAGAGTAAACTTCCGTTTCTACTCAATACTGAAAAAAGGTCTTTGAGTTATGAAACATATATTATCTGTATTGGGGACTGCACTTGTCTCTCTTGCTTCGTTTTTCTTTCTGTTTACGGAATCCCAAAATCTAGCGCTATCTTTGGGACTTGCTGGTGTTGTCCTTATCTACTCCATCTTTCTAAAATTTGGTGAAAAAAAACTTTTTCCTGAAATCAAAGCGGATTTGGTTTTCTGTGCTGCAATAGGATCGTTACTTGGACTTGCCATTGCTACTTTCCCTGCGAGCTTACTGTCTGAGTATGGTTACAAATCTGCATCTATCCTTCTTACAGTTCTCTTTTTCCTTTCTGGAATTAAAATTGGTTCTGCCTTCGCGGTAAAACCTGGACTTGCCATCTTTGGTGGTGGATCTGGTGCACCAGGAAGTTTCTCTCTTCCAGGACTTGAATCTCCCAATTCCAACATCCGAGAAAAGATTCTAGACACTTCCGTTGTCATTGACGGAAGAATTTTAGATATTGCGGACACCCATTTTTTGGATGGTCCTCTCATCCTTCCCAACTTTGTTTTGCGTGAAATTCAATTGATTTCCGATTCATCTGACCCAATCAAAAGGGCACGTGGTCGCCGTGGACTGGAAATGCTCAACAAACTTCAAAGAAAGGGCTCAATCGAAGTAAAGATTACGTATACGGATTATTCTGACACGAGAGAAGTGGATGCAAAACTTGTAAAACTCGCAAGAGATACAGGTGCGGCTGTTGTAACAAATGACTTTAACTTGAATAAGGTGGCTGAGTTACAAGGTGTTAGAGTTCTCAACTTAAACAATTTAGCAAATGCCTTAAAACCAGTTGTACTTCCTGGTGAAGAATTCCCAATTTCTGTTATCAAAGAGGGAAAGGACGAAAACCAGGGGATCGGATATTTGGAGGATGGAACGATGGTTGTAATCGAAAATGGTGGGCATTTGGTTAGCAAAGAGGTTCGTGTTGTTGTAACAAGTATCATCCAAACGGCCGCAGGAAAAATGATATTTACAAAAGTTCAAAATGGAAACAACAACTACAACAAATCTTAGCTAGATTTTCGTTACCAAATAGGTTAGGGACTGATATGAAACGACTTTTCCGATTTTTAATCACAAAAGAAGGCCAAATATCAGTTGCCTGTTACCTCCTAACGGGAGTATTTTCTTTTCTATCCTTTGCTCCGGTCAACTTACCATTTTTTGTTTGGTTTGCTCCTATCGGACTTTTTTTTATCGAAGAAAGATACCGGGGTCGATGGAAAGAATTATTCTACCACGGTCTGGGTTTTGCCTTAGTTTTTTACACAATTTCTTTCCATTGGATCTACCATATGACGACTGTTTTTGGTGGATTCGATTGGTATCTCTCCATTCCGATCTTTATCGTATCGAGTTTTTTACTAAACCTCAAGTTTCCGATGTTTCTTTTGGTATTTTCCTACATAAATTCCAAATTAGGCAAACAATTTGCTTGGGTTGCTTCATTTAGTATTGTATTTGCTGAGTTTTTTACTCCCCAGGTCTTTCCTTGGTACTTTGGAAATGTCGTCGCAGAAAATTTGATCTTAGCACAAAACGCTGAGTATACGAGTGCGTATGGATTGTCAGCATTATTATTCTTTGTGTCCTACGGTATCTATTCCATTGGAAATCCGAAAGAGTTTTTGACTCATTTTGTATCATCCGTTCACAAACTTAAATTTTTGCGGGAAACTTTAAACAAAGCGCTGCCATATATAATGGTTTTGGTTTTGTTTTTTGCAAATGGCCTACACCTCTACTGGAAATGGAATTCGATTCTTCCCAAGGCAGAAAGGGATGTTCTCATTGTCCAACCCAATGCACCTTTAGAGTTTCGTGATGGAAGAAATCCTGCAGAAGAAATTCGAAAGCTAATGACGCGGATCGATGATCTGACTTTTGATGCACTGAAAAGTTCAACCGTTGACCTTATCGTATTACCAGAGTCAGGCGTTCCCTTTTTCACAACAAATGAATCGGATGCAACCAGATACAGTCGTATCTATTGGCACCAGTTTGAATCACTGATGGCAATGATTTCCCTTCGTCATGGGGCCAATCTTTTTTACAACGAACTTGATGCAAGTTTTGAATCTGGAATTGCTTCAAGAGAGAATTTGCGTCACTACAATTCTTCGGTTGTTATGAATCCCAATGGAGAAAGGCGGATGAGTTACCAAAAGGTTTTTTTACTCATTTTTGGGGAGTATATGCCATTTGAGTGGATGTATGCTTTGTCTGGTCAGACAGGACGATTTGCCGCAGGAACCAATCAACAACTCCTTCCTTATTACCAATCTAGACAGAGAGAGTTTGAAAGAAAGACCCCAGACCTTAGATGGAGGGACACGGACTACCTTACACCTACAAATGTACGGGATTACTATGCACCACACAAAATTAAGGAAGAAGTCGTTGGTAGTTTTTTGCCTTTGATTTGCTATGAAGTGATTATCTCTGAATATGTTAGAAAGTTTCAGGGAGATCCTGACTTTATCGTAAACGTAACAAATGATAAATGGTATGGGAATACTGTAGAATCCTACCAACACCATACATTAGGAAGGATGAGATCGATTGAGTTTCGCAAGTGGATGGTTCGGTCTACAAATTCTGGAACTTCTGTATTTACCGATCACTTAGGTCGCAACATAGATGGTGACTTTACTTCACTCGATTCTGCTACTGTCCTACGTAAAAAAGTCCAAGTGATACCAGGTGAAATGACCTTTTATCGGTTGTATGGAAATTTACTGTCTTATATATTTATGATAGGATCCATTTTGGCTTTTATCTATTATGTTCGGAAGTCTCGCTAAAATCTTTTTTCAAAACCGTATCCTATTTGCGGCATATTTTTCTATCGTTCTCCATCTAACATTCCTTATCTATTCATTCAATCATTCCGATTCACCGTATGGAAAAACTCTTTGTGGTCCTAACTGGATCTATGCAGACGAAGAAGAGGAAAAATCCTTTTCTATCAGTTTTGGAAAGGAAATCGGAGATGGAGACTCGGAAGAAGGCGTTGAATCTGATACCACTGCTGAAGGAGAAACAGGTGAACCTGGTGCCGACGGTTTTCCAAAAGGGAAGTATGAGGGAGGTGCCTGGGAGGATTTGGTAAAAGATTTAGAATCTACCTCAGACCTACGTAAAAAATTTAAGAATAATTTAGAAGACCTGATTCCTAATTCCGGTGTATCGGATTCATACATGAAAAGAAACCGTGACTATGAGGATATTATTGTAAAAGAAGTGTTTCCGACTGTGAAGACCATACACGATCCTTTCCGTGTAGATTTAAAGGAAGCAGATGATAATTTAGCAATTCATAAAGAACGAAACCGGATCATTGAGGAATTCAGGAAAGGTGAAGAATCCTCCCCACCGATTACGATGACAAGAACGAAAGAAGGAGAATCCCAACCTCGGGCTCCTCTCGCGATGGCAAAACCAGATCGTCAAAGGTATCTCGACAGAACCATCAAACAATCCAAAGAAAAACAGTTGGATGATTTTATTTCCAAGTTTATGGGTTATGATCCTGACAAAGGGGACCTAAGTGAATTTGTCAGAGATTTGTATTATGAAAACTTACAACGCTTGGCTTTTCAGTTCAGTACGGATCCAACTTATTTTGCTATTGACTACTTTCAGGAAAATCTTAACAAAGAAGATTTTTTAAGACAAAGTCTTGCTTTGCTCTCCGAACACTTAGGTACAAAGGTAGGAACAGAAATCCTTTTTACGATCGAGAATATATATGAAATTCAATCGTATGCTTTAAAACGTTATTTTGAGAGCGAAGCTCTTCTAAAGGCATTGCCAGCGGACGAAACAAAGACGCTTAGGCACGAAACACTACGCCGTGTCATTAGAAAAATGAATCCAATCCTCAAAGAAAAAAAATTAAGATCCGAACTAGATGTTCAAACTGCCTATGTGAAAAAAAGGCTAGATATCTTAGATACGTTGATTAAAAATTCTCCAAAAAAATACCGCTGGAAGGATGCCTACTTTCAAAAGGGGGTTGTACTTTGGGAATTTGGAAAGTATAAAGGCGACAAACAACTATTAATTGAAGCTATTCAAACTTGGTCCAAAATTCCTAGTCTTCCGAACGAAGGTGATTTTTTATACCAAAGCATCTGGGAGCGAATGGAGTGGGCATTAAAAGACGCGGGACCGATACGTAGTTGGGATGATATTTCTTACCAACTGGAAAACCAACTCGACATGACCATAAGGTTTAGGCGGAACGAAGGAATGGCGAAAAAGAATGAAAGGGAAGAGAGGCTCCTTTGGCCAAAAAAATCCAAAAAATCTGAAAATGGAAACTAAGGTTTGGCGTTTGCTAATGACTTTATTCTTTAAGACGGGATCGTTCTTTTAGAGCTTTAGATTTTCGATCCCGTTTTCGTGAAATTCGTTTGCCCATTTGTCATGGAATGGAGTTTCTTTTTCGATCCGTTCTTCGATCGCCATACTGGCAATAGCCGACTCACCGTAATGTCGAAAAAAATCTCTGTGCGCCAAACGTTCGATCAAAGACTGCCAAAAGACTTCGTCTTCATAGTCTTCCAGAATTTCGACGAGTCCACTCTCTTCTTCAAACTCGCGAGTAAGATAGGGTTCCCCGTTGTTTTGATCGATCTGGACAATGTTACCAAGCCCCGCACGTTCAGCATAACTGAAAACATGACGCACAACTTCCGCGAATCTTGTATCGTTGTCCGGATCGTCTTCTGCCCTGTCTTTTGCTTGTAGGGTCGAAATCACCCAATCTCCCATATAAACCAATTTGAGGAGGGTTTCGTATTGTTCTAGGGAGAGGTCCATTTCCATTTAGGATCAGGATTCGGGAAGTAGGTGGAAAGAAAAGGTTTTTTTGACAAGAATTTTAAGGGAATCAGCCCAAAATCATCAATCTTCCAAGAGTATCTCTTTATTGCGAAGCGGTCGATACTTGTCTCGCACAATGGCGGTTATATCATCAATTGCTAGTAAAACTTCCTGAGTATTCGAGTTGTTTTCATTTGGCAGATAAAAGAATCCTAATATACGGATGGAACTCCCTTGTAAAAAAATTCTGTCATTTTGATCAAAATTTTTTGATATCGAGACCGAACACTCTTTCCATCCTCGATAATTTAAGGATGTAACAGCGATTTGTTTCACTTCATTGTCTTGTGTCTCTATTATCAATGTTAGATTGCCAATGGATTGCGACGAGTAAACGGGAATTTTAATTTCCTTTATAAAGGCATTTATCTCAATCGGTTTGGGAAAATAAAGGGAGAAGGGGAGATTTGCGGATTTTGGAATTCGAAGCACAAGAGCTTGTTTGGAGCCTGGACTGGGAGCTGTAAAATTTGTAGAGAGAGATATATCGGGGAGAACTGTTCCCCTTTCGAGCTTTGTTCTTAGGTTTTTTGTATCGTAATTGGGCAATTCAAAGTTCTCGAGAAGGATTTCCTTCCAAATTGTCACTTCAGCAACTACGGATTGGTATGAGATGAGAAAAAGTAGTAAGAAACTGAATAAATAAGGTGCAATCATGTTGACAATAATTCCTTAAAGAGAGGATATATATGTTTTATCGGTAAAAAGGAGAATCTTTCAAATGCAGGCGCAAAAGTACCTCTTGGCCCTAGTAACTACTCTATTCGTAGGCCAAATCTCAGCTCAAGTAGCTGATCCAAAAGCAAATACTTCGAAAAACGAAAAGGCAATTCAAAAAACAGAATCCACTTCCACACAAGCCAAAGAGAACATCGACAAGGCAGAGAAAACGGTCAAGGATCTTCTTGGTAAAAAAGAAGGCAGTGCTGAACCAGCCCCAGCTACAACGGCAGGTCCCGCTCTCAACATAACCAGTAAAACCGCTTTTTCACTAGAGGCGAAAGATGAATCCTCTACCATTGATTACATGGAATGGAAACCAAAAAACGGCGAATATAGAAGATTCACGCAACCGATTCGCATAGCAGAAGAAGGAACGACTGAGATCCTTTATCGAGCCGTTGACAAAGTGGGAAACTCTGAGACACCTAAAATTTTAGTGGTCACAGTGGACAACACACCTCCTCGCGTGTCTCTCCAACCACAAGAGCAACTTTTTGTATTAGATGGGGTTCCATTTGCATCTAAAAACAACACATACACGATTACTGCTGAGGACCAACTTACTGGTGTAGAAAAAGTTCAGTTCGCAATCAACCAAGAGCCTGTAAAGGTATATTCTGCACCTATTAAGTTAGAAGCAAATGGTGCTAACTTGATCAAATATTCGGCAACGGACAAATCTGGAAATTCTTCTACTGAGAGTTCCATTATCATCAACGTTGACGATATAAAGCCGACTGTAGAGATTGCTCCTTCTTTTCCTTTGGTTGACGTTAACGGAAAGATGTTTCAAAGAAAAGGAAACGTATTCTTTGTGAATGCAGAAGACAAGGAATCTGGAATCAAAAAGATTTTAGTGAAAGTGGATGCAGAAGAGTTCAAACCTTATGTTGAAGCGATTGCAGTTGAAACAGCTGGAGACCACGTAATCAAAGCATTAGCGATAGACAATGTAGGAAACCAATCAGCAGAAGTGGAAATTAAATTCTCTGTAGACTTAACACCTCCGTCTTCTACGATCCAAAAGGCGACTGAAGAAACAAAAACAGTAGCTCCTGCTCCTGCGACAACAACTACAACTCCTGCAAAATAAATTCTAGACTCCTTAGAGTTGCCCGTTTGTTCGCAAAAAACGAACGGGTTGATTTTAACAAGGTTCTGTAAAACAGTTCAAATCTAGGGAACCAAATTCTGGTTTCCTGATTCTTACTAGGAATGGTGGGAATCAAAATCCTAAGTTACTTCTTTTCCTCTCCTTGTTCCCTATGTCACTCTGTGGATATATCTTCCGAGAGCATCGGAGTTTGTTTTTCTTGCCTTCGAGAATTGACTCGGTCACAGAATCTTTGGCATAGCAAATATACGCATTGTGAAGTTTGTTACAAAAAAATGAAAGAGTCAGGGGATTGCGGGAGTTGTAAAGAATGCCAGGAAAGGTATGTATTTTGGAACTTTTTTTTCCCATTGCGGTTGCGGGGAGCTAGAGAAAAGGAACTCTTTCAGAACTGTAAGTTTGAAAATCAAAAACTTCTGTGTAGGTTTTTCAGTCTGGGACTTTGGCGTGTTTTTCGGCTTCTATCTTCCGATCCGCCCGATGCGATCGCCATTGTTCCGTCCGAGAGAAAAAGGGGGCTAAACCCATTTCATCCCACTTGCGTACTTGTACAGAGACTCCGTCGCAAATGGAAGGGTGTAAAAACCTTGTCTTTGGAAAAACATTCGAAGACCAAACAATCATCTGTCGCATACGAAAAACGATTTTTTCATGCAAAATCTGCATTTTTAGTCGGAAAAAAAGATAGAATGATTGCAGGACGACACATCTTACTTATAGATGATATAAGTACGACAGGAGCTAGCCTAAATGAGTTAGCAAAACAGCTGGTAGAAAAGGGTGCCAAGCGGGTTTCATGCGTTGTACTACTGTTAAGTGAGGGTTACAAGTAAAAATGGACGTACTAGTCAAGGAAGACATCCGAATCATTAAATTTTCTGGAGCTATCTTAAAAGTTGATTCAGATGAGATCGAAAAGGAACTGTCAAAACTCACACAAAACTCTGTTAAAAAAATTATCCTAGATCTTACAAAAGTTCATCATATCTGCTCGACTGCTTTAGGGATATTTGTTGCCACAAAAAGAAAATTAAAACCTTTGAATGGCGATATCAAGGTAATTGTTGTAGATGAAGATCTTATACAACTTTTTGAAATTACTATGTTGGATAAAGTTTTTGAAATCTTTCCCGACCTATCTTCAGCAATCGAAGGATTTCAGTTAGACGATGGAGATAAGGACTGATACAGAAAAGATTAGCATTAGCTTCGAATAGCAAACACAAACAAAAGGAATTTCAATCTTTGTTCTCTCCTTTTGGAATTGAAATTTTACTCCCCGTGGATTTAAATATTGCCTTCTCACCCGAGGAAACAGATAACACATTTCTCGGTAACTCCTTTATCAAATCAAAGGAATTGCACAAACTCACTGGTTTACCCTCTATTGCCGATGATTCAGGGATTTCTGTTTATGCCCTTCAGCATGACCCTGGAGTTTTTTCTGCCAGATATGGAAAACCAGAGTTTAGTGATAGAGACAGGGCTTTATATTTATTAGAAAATATGAAAGGCCAAGATGATCGGCGCGCCTATTATACCTGCGTATTAACTTATGTTGATTCAACAAATGAGCTATCGTTTGAGGGAAAGGTATTTGGCGAAATTTCTGAAGACTATGACGAAAACAATCTCTATGGTTTTGGATATGATCCGATCTTCTACTATCCTCCATTTGCGAAACGATTTTCAGAAGTTCCCGAAAAGGAAAAAAACAAGGTTTCTCATAGAAAGATTGCACTGGATAATTTTCTCCTCTGGTTCCAAAGTCAAAAATAAAAATTTCAAATAAAAGACCGATCGGTTCATTTTAATGTCTAAATACTACTTAGCCCTAGGGAAGGTAGCTATGGATTTTTTTTCTCAAATCGTTATCAATGCAGTAGATAAGGCTAAATCAGCAGTAGTAAAAATTGATACCTGGAAGGATGCGAAAGGGCACTTGATTCCTTCCGGTTCCGGCTCTGGGTTTCTATTTTCCTATGATGGTTTTTTATTCACCAATAGTCATGTTGTCCATGGCGGTAAAAAGTTTAAAATCACATCGTATGACGGGAACTCATCAGAGGCCATTTTAATCGGTGAAGATCCTGATACGGATCTTGCGGTTTTAAAAACCTTCACTGGTGGAGTCGGGAATTTGATTTTTGGTGACTCATCTGATCTTAAAATTGGACAATTGGTAATTGCGATAGGTAATCCTCATGGATACCAACACACTGTCACACATGGAATTATAAGTGCTATGGGTAGGACACTTCGTACACAATCTGGCCGTCTGATTGATCATATTATCCAAACGGATGCAGCCTTGAATCCGGGAAATTCGGGCGGACCTCTTGTTGATTCGAATGGGAATGTTGTCGGAGTTAACACGGCAACGATAATCGGTGCACAAGGTTTGTGTTTTGCCATCGGCATTAATACTGCGAAGGACATAGCGATGGAACTCATACGAAATGGAAAAGTTACTCGCGCTTACCTAGGAATTGTCTCACAAGTCGTTGATATAAGCTCTAATATGATGTTGTATTACGGGATTCGAAACAAAACTGGATTATTTGTTGTTTCGGTAGAGAAAGGAAGTCCCGCAGAATTTGCTGGCTTACGAGAAGGGGATACGGTTCTCGACTTCAATCAAAAACCTGTTTTGAATATGGACGAGTTATTTCGTGAACTCACAAAAGAAAAAATAGGTTCTTCGCAAACACTAAGAGTGATAAGGAACAAAAAAATAATAGAGATGACAATTGTTCCTGCTGAAAATCTCAGTATACGAGTTAAATAACTAGAATCGGAATTGTTCGTGATTTATAGCGAGTCAGGATCTACCTTTTAAGATTTTAAATCCGAATTCCCTTCCCAAACCTTGGAACATTGCTAAGTTGATCCAAAAAAAAGCAAATTGTTCCATAAGTTCAAACCGATCATTTCCCCCTACATAGTAACAGTTTTCAAAACCTATCTCAACCGCGAATTGTTTGGCTAAAGCAATGCCAAGTTTAGAGTCTCCAGCACAAAACATATCTAAGGCTAAACTACCATAACTCGGATTTTCCATATTTCCAAAACCTGTTGTGTTAAAGCACTTAACGACATCTCTAGTTTTTGTATTGGCAAGAATGGCATCAGAGGTATTTGAAAAACCATCTGCTCCTCTGCCGAGAACTGTATTCATCGTATCAATAATTATCTTTCCTGTTGTATCCCCTAAGTCTTTCGCGACTTCAGAAGCCTTCGCTGCAGGTGTCGCAAGTATGATAACCTCAGATTGAGTTACGGATTCTTTGATTGGGAGAGCTAACGTTTTGGGATTTCGTAATAGTTCCTTTCCTTTGAACTGATTTGGATCTCGTACGCCTAAGTGGATCGTATGGCCAACCTTACTAAGTCCTGTTGCGAGTGCCCCACCCACATTTCCAGAACCTATAATCGCGATCCTTTTTGGATTTGTGGTTTTACTTAAATTTCTTTCTGACATTGGGAGTTCCTTTTTGATTGGGATTAATCTACCGAATTTTTGGATAAAATTTTAAGGAAGAGGATTTCTTTTTTGATTCTGAAATCAATCGGAATCGAAATCTTTTTTGATGGAATCGAACCATACCCTTGTCTAAAGTGATAATATTACTTTGAGGTTAGTAGATGCCAGAGTTCAAGTTTAAAGACAAACTCTATTTCAATCCAGTGGAATTTGCTATGGATTGGATAGGAGGTGCTTGGAAGATGCCAATTCTGTGGCGGTTACGAGAAAAGACACTCCGCTATAGTGAAATTAAAAAAACTTTACCTCATATTTCAGACAAAATGCTATCACAAAGTCTCCGCGAATTAGAAGAGTTAGGGCTACTAACAAGAAAAGTATATGCAGTTGTTCCACCAAAGACCGAATATACGCTGACCGATTTGGGTAGAAAGTCCATCCTTGTTATACACTCGATTCGGGACTTTGGAATTTATCTAATGGATGTTTCTGGAATTGAAACAAAGGCCGAAAAGAAAATTAGCGTCCAGGCAAAAAAGCGAAAAAAATAATCTAACAAAATAAAACGAAAACCTGAATGATATTGATATGTTCGACTCGTTTAGAACATTATCCATATGGTAATGAATACGATTTCAGAAAAAGTTGCTACGGTTTATTCTGGTTATCGTTTTAGATTCCTTGGTTTTAATAGTATCCTGGGTCTCTTATTTCTATTCCTCTCTATTTCTCCTCTCTATTCCACAGCAGTATGTATTGGCCTTGAATGTTCTTCGCTTTCAAGGGAGACCATTCTACTCAGCAATCTTGCTAATCCTGTTTTAGGTGAAATTTATACGGATAAATTTTTATCTTCCATGGGACAAAGTGCTGTTTTACAAAATATAAACTCTGCAATGCTCGGAGGAAACAAGGTAGAGAGAAATCGAATTGGAATTGGATACTCAATGGCAAGAACAAAGGTATCTGCATTAGATTATTTTGAGAATACAGAGCTTCGTGATCTACCTAGGTTAGGGGTAGCCGCCTCTCCTTCGCTTTCTTACCGATTTAACTTAGGTTATGCTTTGGGTTTGACGGGAGAATGGCAGAAATGGGATATCTCTTTTCATTTTTTCCCTTACTATCTTTCTGAAACTAATATTCCTTTTCTTAAAATTAGGAATACCGATGTAAGCGGAAGAGTTTTGAATTCAGGTTTAAACGCCCGTTATTTTCCTTTTTTTACCTCAGATGCGAATGCCCATCCCTATTTGCGAAATCTTTCTTTCGGATTGGGTATCTATCAAACGAATCAGGAGATTTATCTTTTTGCGTATGACAGAAGACCCACCCAATTCCGGATTGACGGCGATACGAGAAGGTGGATAGGGATAAACCAATTAACCTATACATCTATTTTAAATTCCGCAACGGCCGATGTTCGTTATGCGTTTTCTCCTTTCCAGTTTTTCAGTGTTTATACTGGGCTTGGGTTGGTGTACAACCAGGGTATCACAAGGATTAGAGTTGAGCGTTATGCGGCAATATCATCTAGCGAAAATAGGGATGATTTTTCAACTAACCCAAGTTCTGTTGGTTTAGATTTCCGAAGAGAATATCGGCTGAGAAACTCTAACGGATACGGGATCTTAGGTGTCCAATTCTTTTGGAACCAAATTTCCATTGGTTTGGAATACCTAAGAAACCAGAGCTCCGAATCGCTCAACTTGGGAGTGCAGTATTCTTTTTAAAAATGTTATTTCGAGACAACCGCACCACCGCTAAGCCGTTTGTAAAACTCTGCTCCCTCTCTTTCAAGAAATTCTTCGTACGTTCCTTTGAAGTCTCTTATCCCGTCAGGAGTAACTTCGATGATACGGGTACAGAGTGAGGAGATAAACTCACGGTCGTGGGAAACAAGGATTACCGTTCCATCAAACAAGGATAAGGCGTAGTTAAGTGCTTCAATGGTTTCCAAATCCAAGTGGTTGGTTGGTTCATCCAAAGCAATGACGTTATCACCTGCAAGGATCATCTTGCCAATGATCATTCGGGACTTTTCCCCACCTGAAAGTACAGTCGTTGATTTATTAGCCATATCTCCCGAGAACAACATCCGTCCAAGAATGGCGCGAATCTCTTGGACTTCTGTTCCTTGCGGTGCATTCCGAAGGAGCCATTCCACCAAAGTATCCGCATCGGGCTCCATAGCTTCCCTATGGTCTTGTGGAAAAAAAGATGCCTCAACAGAGTCTCCCCATTTCACTTCTCCAGAATCTGGCTGTAATTTTTTCATTAGCATTCGGAGAAGGGTAGTTTTACCAACACCATTCGTTCCAACAATTCCTACTTTTTCGCCTTTTGTGATACTCGTGCTGAAATTTTTAATCACAGGTTTGCCATCATAACCTTTGGTTATATCGACGGCTTCAAAAACATCTTTACCAAGCACTCGTTTTGCCTTAAAGCGGATATACGGCGCTACACGGGAAGAAGGTTTTACATCTACCATTTCATTTTTGATCTTTTCGATCATCTTTTGTCGGGAGGTTGCTTGCTTTGATTTACTTGCGTTAGCTGAAAATCTTGATACAAATTCTTGTAAGTCGGCAATCTTTTCTTTAGCTCGTTTGCTTTCGTTAACGAGTTGTTCTCTTGACTGCTCTGCCGCAATCATAAAGTCATCGTAGTTGCCACTGAAAATACGGATGGTGTTGTAATCTAAATCGGCAATATGTGTTGCAACGGAATTTATAAAGTGACGGTCGTGAGAAATTACGATAACAACTCCATCATAGTTTGTTAGAAACTCTTCCAACCAATGGATGGTTTTGATATCCAAGTGGTTTGTTGGTTCGTCCAGAAGTAGAACATCAGGCTTTAAGAATAGAACTTGCGCCAAGAGAACTCGGAGTTTAAATCCTCCAGTGAGAAAGTTGAGTGGTTTGTTGTGCGAGGATGTGGGAATTCCCAAACCTTCCAAAAGTTCACCGGCAATGGATTCGGCTTCGTATCCACCGAGGTCCGCAAATTGTTCCTCAATCTCTGAGATACGGATTCCTTCTTCATCGGTCATCTCTTCCTTCGCATAGATTGCATCCCTTTCTTCCATCAGACTCCAAAGTTCCGGGTTCCCTCGCAATACGGTTCCAAGGACCGTCTCTGTTTCGTATTCGTAATGGTCTTGTTTGAGGTATCCTAACTTTTTGTCTTTGTCCACAGAGACCGCGCCCGCAGTCGGTTGGAGGATGCCAGCCAAGACCTTCATAAATGTCGATTTACCTGCCCCATTGGCCCCGATGAGCCCGTAACGGCATCCCTCCTTGAATTTTATAGAGACGTTTTCAAAAAGTGGTTTTTTCCCGAAGGAGACAGTAATGCCGTTTGCTTGGATCATAAGTCAATTTTCTAAGGTAAACTGAGGATTCAACCGACATTTCTACTGACATGGCACGGATTCTCATTCTTCTCCTCGTCCTTTTCGCTGGAGGGCTCACCAGCTCCCAAAGCTCTAAAAATGGACTCCATGTCCTAGAAGGGGAACTCTTCAATTCAGGACTCCTACTCCGAACAGAGAAGGCTGTCATTCGGCTGACCGTCTCTCCGCTCCAAGAAGAACTTGCCTACCTTTCGGGAAAAAGCATTCGAATTCTTTGTGATGTTAACGGTGAGACTTGTGAACCAAAACGATATGAAATAACTCCTTTCGAAAATACCAAAGCTCCCGACTGGAGTTTAAAAAAGATTCCTCGCTATGTAACTGGTGGCTACTTTGCCTTCAATCCTCAGTGTACCCCTGATGGTAAAATTCTATTTTGGACAGCCCTCGTAAAAGAAAATGGCAGATCTACACAGAAGATTTGGGCCTCTCGACGAGACCAATATGGATTTTGGATGGCAGGGGAACAGTTATCTGCTCCATTAAACAATCGTTTGCCGAGTGCAGTCATTTCTGCTTTACCTGGTGGGAACGAAATATTCGTCTTTGGAAATTTTGGCGAAGACGAGATGTTAGAAAATCTAAAACGAGAGATGATGTTTAAATCGCAAGTTGCTTCTAGGGAGGCACAGAGTCCTAGGGATTTTCATATCGTTCTTTCCAAATTAGAAACTGAGTATAAAGAAAGGACCGAAAAAATTCAAAATCGTGCTCCTCTATATAAATCACAAAAATTGCCAAATGGTTGGTCAAACCCAACTCCTATAGATTTCCCAAGCTTCTACAACTGGTACAGAAAATCTGATAATCCCAGCCAACAGGTATTTGGTGGTTCTGCTCTCTCAACAAGTGGCAGAACTCTTTTGTATTCAGCCCAACAGAAGAAAAATTATGGAAAATTAGATCTCTATGTAAGTTTACAAAATGATTCAGGCGTCTTTGAAGAAGGTGTGAATTTAGGATCAGTGATTAACACAGGCGAAGAGGAGATGGCTCCATTTCTTGCACCAGATGATCGAACCTTGTATTTTTCCTCATCTGGAAGGAAAGAGGGAATCTCAATCTACGTAACAAGAAGACAGAATGATAGTTGGACTGCTTGGTCTGAGCCGATGGAACTCTCAAACAACTTAAGAGGTGTTAATTTTTTCAGTATACCAGCTGTCGGGAACTGGGCTTATGTTTCACGAGAAGGTGAATTGTATATGGCATCTGTTCCTAGCCAATTCCAGCCGGATCCGATTCATATGATTCATGGTAAGGTTGTGGATGAAGAAGGGAATCCTCTTAGCGCTAGTGTATTGTATGAGTCTCTTTCAAAAAGGAAATCTTTGGGTTCTACTGTAAGTGATCCGAATACTGGTGAATTTTCTATTGTTCTTCCTTATGGAGAGAATTACGGATTTTATGCAGAAAAAGAAGGTTACCTTCCTGTATCACAAAATCTAAATTTGGTGGGAAAAGAAAAAGAAGACAAAGAGAAACAAGTGGTTTTGGTTTTGCCAAAGCTTAGGAAAGGAAAAGAAATTACCCTAAACAATCTCTTTTTCTCCTTCCGTTCGTCGGAACTAGCGAAAGAATCCGAACCGGAACTCGACCGACTCGCAAGTATTTTAAAAAAATCTCCGAACCTGACGGTTCTAATCGAGGGGCACACAGATAACGTCGGCACAAAACAGGCAAATCAAAAGTTGTCCGTCCAAAGGGCAAATTCAGTTGCAATCTATCTCAAATCAGTTCATAAAATAGAAGAGGTCCGAATTTCAACAAAAGGATTTGGTGCTGAACTTCCCATCTCAGAGAATGCAACAGAGGAAGGAAGGTCTAAAAACAGACGAGTTGTGTTTCGGATTTTGGAAGAATAACAGAAATACCCCATATGGTTGATATTAAAAAAATAAATATACCCAAGGTAAACGTAGACACCAAAAAGATGATGGGTGCCGTCGATGGGTTGGTAGATAAAATTCCACCCCAGGTCCAGGATCTTTTACGAAAAATTGCTATCACCCTTCTTATATTTTTTTTACTTATGGGTGTTTACATCGGATGGTCCAAAGGTTGGGAATCTGCTAAACCCCAAGGTATGCAGCTTGCACAAGATGCACGAAGTATGTTTATAACCGAAATCGAGAGGGATTACAATCGTAAGCGGAAGGATGTCAGAATGTCCGATCCAGAAGATTTGAAATATGAATCCAACCGCAAGATGCAATTCGATTTTGTTAGTGAAAGAGAATCTGTAGGTGTTCGGCGGGAGATGATTCCTGAAGAAGAAAGTTTCCTAGGCAAAGAATACGATTTTAGAAATGCAAAAGCAATAGATACCTTCACTCCTCCACTCTATAAAGAGTCGGGAGATGGTTTAATCCCATCTCCCATTGAGGTCGAACCAATTTCGGAAAAAAATGTGCAGAATACCAACGAAGCAGATCCAAACGAAATGAAATTACAAAGGATGTTGGATAGGGTGTCTGTTCTTGAAAAAAAATTAAAAGAAAAAAATGAAGAAAAGAATCTGAAGCAAGGAATTGTTGAAACTAAAAAAGATTCAAACCTTATAGAGCCGAGCCTTTCTAAACCCCGCACTCTGGAACGAATCCAAAGAAAGTCTGAATGAAAGTTTTTGGCCTCTTTCAGAGAAATCAGGGTCTTCTTTTTATCGTTGGGTTTTTATCTCTCTCGGGGATTGGTTTTTCAAATCAAGCAGAACCACTGGAATTGTATCTTCCCTTCCCCGAGGATTTGAGATCAATAGAAGACAACCAAATATCTGTTATAAAAAATTTAGATTCTCAGAACCAACTAAATAGCAACACAAAAGAAAATTCCAGTAAAGAACAAGATCTAAATACAAAAACTGTCTCATCATCAGAGATCGTGAAAGATCCAAAAACAAAACCACCCACAAAGAAAAAAAAGGAGAAATTGGATCCGAGTTTGGGCTCCTTTCAAAAAGGGAAATCCTACCTCACAAGGAATCAAAAATCGAAGGCGGAGACAGAGTTTTCGGAGTCAGCCAATAAAGAAGGTGGAAAGTCGAATCAGGCAAAGATAGAGAATACCAATTTGTTTTCTTTAGATGGAAAGGACCAAGAATCAATTGGAATTGTTGAAAAAATGGAAGACCCTGACGCAAAAATCAAAGCTCAATTTGAAATGGCAAGGTCTCTCGATCGTATGGGTAAACCTGATTCAGAGGAAAAAGCATACAAAGAATATTTAAAACTGATCAATGATTTTCCAAAACACGCTACTTTGACTCCTAAGTCGCATTATGCGATTGCTGTTTTACTCCTCCGCAAAAAGGAATTTAAACCTGCGGCCTATCACTTGGTTACAATTTTAAAAGAGTATAAAGACGCAGACGAATTTTTACCAAGCCATTACCAATTGGGAAGATTGTATGAAAGCCCTTGGTTAGAGAGAGATCTGGAAAGATCAAAAAAATATTACGAAATCTATCTAAGAGAGTCTGAAGGTAAGATTACAAACCCAGGTTTAGATTTTAGGCGGGAAACAAAAGAACGACTCAAAATGATGGATTACCCTATTTAGGCAATCGCAACATTTACTTCAATTCGGCCAAATTTTGAATAGAGATTGATAGAAAGCGTGGGTTTTTTGTTGAAACGCACGTTGGTTGTTTTCGATTCTTGGATATTAGGAGTCGTAATTTCAACGGATTGACCTGCCGAGGTAAAAATGTTCATAGCATTACCTGTGGTCATGTTTGCTATTTCACCTAAAATGTCCTTGTATTCGTTTTGCACATCTTCATCAGAAAGACCAGGCACCAACTTACGCGAGATTTTATAAGCTGCATCGTAGTTCATGCTGTACACAACTTCCCCACTGAAGGAACCGACAACTCCGATAACAATTGCTAATTCATGACTTGGTGCCGGAGAATCTTTAATCCCAATTTTTCCACGAATCAACTCTTGTTGTAAAACATCGCGGAAGACAATGGTTGCGGCTTCCAAAAAAGGATTGATAAAGTCGGCCTTGATTTGCATCTATTCTGTCGCGAGAATGCCTTTCTTCTCGATGTTGTATTCTTGCGCTAGGGACTGGTTAATTTCAACAAAAAAGCCGAGCAATTGGCGGTCTTTAGAAAATTCTGCGATCGAAGTCTCTGCTTTGGAAGTTTGGGACTTTCCGAAGCTCAATTCGCCAAATTCTACATAAACTTGTTTGTCATTGTCATTCAGAGGACCCACAACCATTTTTTTCCCGAAGGGGTTGGATGCCAATGCCTCCCAAAATTTTTCGGAATTGGCCAAACGGTAGCTTGCACCTTTGTTGGTTGAAACTAATTTCAGATCAGAAAGTGCAGTTGGTGTGACCGTTTCGATGTTTGATCCCACTTCTTTGGAAATTTCTTCCAAGGCGTTTGGTAGGCTCGTTTTTTGCGAAATTCTTCCTTTCCAAGTCTCAACCTCCTTTCGTTTGCGATCAAATTTCATTTTCGAGAGAAGGAGGGGCTTTCTTGTTTCAAAACTAACGAAATTTCCGCTAGCATCTTTCGCGAGGCTTCCGTCTTTTTTTTCCTTATCGTATTCCTTTAAGAGTTCTTCATCCGATATCTGAATTTTAGCTTCGATTGCGTTTAATAGCTGTACTTCGGAGAAAGCTACCAATCGGAAAGAGATTTTAGCTTGTTTTGCTTCCTCTTTAATACTCGTTTCGTGGTCGGAAGGATAGAGTTTTTGGTCTAAAAATTCAGGGTAGAGAGCATATGCTGTTGATGTATCCACTCGGTAGCTCATCGGCACCGATCGGTAGATTTGCTGGTAGATCTCAACTAGGGATCTTGAGTCTTCTTCACCGTATCCTGCCTGCGAACTAGACTCTTTGAAGATTTCTCTGGCTTGTTTAGAAAGTTCTCTTTTAATTTTTGTTTCAGAGACTTGGAAGCCTACTGCTTCCGCCATATCATTCGCAATATAGATTTCCTTGACGGTCGAATAAGCACAACTGTTCAGAATCTCCGCATTTTGCGCCATCTCTCTTCCGTACTGTTGGTAACGGTAGTAACAATCTCTCTTGGCGGCGTTGAAATAATCGACTGGAATAGAGCGTCCTGCTACAGTTCCAGCTTTTGTGGAAGATTGCCCAGTTAAGGCACCGATAAAACTTTGTTCTGCATCTCCTGGAAGGAAAGTAATGATGAGAGTCCCGACTAAAATGAATAAAAATAGGCCAATGATTGTACGGTAGACTTTTTCTTTGAAAGTAGATGGTTGTTCTTCGAACATATAGGAAAGGATTCTTATATGGAACTGATTGTAAAGAAAAAATGTAATCAAGGGAATTGAAGAACAGGGAGATAATCAAAGCAGAATGTTGTTCGCAGCTTTTGCCATGATTCTAGTTGGGGTGCTTTGTTTTCTCTATGTATCCCTTGCACCGAACCAAACGAAACCGGAAAGGCAGAGGGATAGGCAAACTGGATCCTTTCGTTACTCCCCACCCCCAACTGTTTCCCCTCAAATTGAGGAGAGAATTAGAAGAGAACGCGAAATTTCATCATCAAGAGAATCCCATTTCTCTGAGGAACCGAAAGCGCCTTCCGTAGTAGAAAAAACAGAAGTTCTCACCCAAACTCCATCTGGGCTGGAAAAAGAGCCTGAGATTCCCGAAGTACGTTTTGAAATTTCTGGGATTCTATATATGGACCATTCTGGAAAAATTGAATTTGGGAAAACGGAATCTGTTCTAGACGGTGATTCCGACGAAAATTACCGAAACTTCAAACGAGTGGGAGAAGGTAGTTTGGTCGAGTCATCCGGTAAATTTGTCTTTCATTCTGGCAATGTGAGTTACACGTATCTTGCGGATGAACTGGACCAAGTCGTCCTGCACAACCAAGGGATCGTTTTTTTACTGAAATCTGGAAAACTTCCCAGACCCGTATTTTTTACTGAAGAAATTGACTCATTTAAAGAATTTTTGAGTCAAATCTCGAATCAATCGACTACGTAAGATCTAGAACTTTCTACGAGTATCTTCCTTTTTCTTTTAAAAAACACTCGGTAGTTGTTTGAAATCCAATCCTTCATTCGTCCCATCTGAAATAACTTCCATTTTTGCAGTGATCACTGCTTTTACACAAGACGGTTCAATTCTGGCAGTTGTAAGTTCGACAATAATAGAAAGGGCAAAGGAATGCAGAGGTTCTCGATCTTTATCTCCGTTTTTTTGAGTGGCTGCGGTTTTTTCCCTTTGTTGCAAAACCAAGATAAACAAGACCCAACTGCCTTTTTTGCCATTTTAAGCCAAATTGGAAATTCTAATTCGCCATTTTTGGTACGATCCGTCCAACCACCCGACCAAGCCATAGATGTTCCATTAAATTCTGCGATCCAAATCGAGTTTTCGAACGAGTTGGCTAAAGATAACCTAAATTCAGATTTTTTTAGAATCGTTAGAAACAATCAAATTATAAGCGGCAATTCAGTTCAAAATCGAAATTTTTTAGTATTTCTTCCTGAGTCTGACTTGGTTGGCAATCAAGATCATGCAGTTACCGTTTATTCTGGATTTGGCGACTCAAATGGTAGGATCCTTGCAGAAGAATTTAAGTCCAGTTTTGTAACTAAAAACATTGTAGATTCAACTCCCCCAACCATTTTATCTGTATCTCCGGCAGAAAATTCAGCTAACAGTAGTTTAAATGCGCCTATCTTTATTCATTTTTCGGAGCCAGTACTAAATAGCTCAATTGATTCAAATTCGATTCGTGTTGAATCCAATGGAACTCCCTTGTCCGGAACCATCACTCAAATCGGTCAAACTTCTGTTTCCTTTATTGCAAACAATAGTTGGACTCCTTATTCGACAATCGAAGTCACAGTGAGTTCTCAAGTCTCAGATCTATCTCTAAATACTTTGGTCTCTGATTATACATTTCAGTTTTCAGTCGTGGATGTAGGTCAAGTTACTGTTTTAGCTGGTTCAACAGATGGGATATTTGGAAATACCGTGGGTGTTGGTACTGCGGCAAGATTTTCAAATCCAAGTTATTTGGCGATTGATGGTGTTGGCAATCTTTATGTTACTGATACAAACAACTGTTCTATCAAAAGAATTACTTCATCTGGTGCTGTCAGCTTTTTTGCTGGTTCAAATTCTGGACTTTGTGGGTATGTGAATAACTCGAATGGACTCGTAAGCAGGTTCAACTACCCCCAGGGGATTGCTGTCAATGTGGCCAATTCACAGGTTTTTTTGACAGATAAGTTTTCCCATTCGATTCGGAGAATTCTTGTCGTATCACCGAATAACGTTACTACCAATAACGGGAATAATGCGAGTGCAAATACGAATGGAAATGGTACAAATTCTAGATTTTCTTATCCAGAAGGGATCGTTATCGATTCAAGCGGAATCCTCTATGTGACGGATACAGGGAATTGTGCGATTCGAAGGATATCCGGAACGACTGCTAGTACTCTTGCTGGTACGGCTCCTTCCTCTGTCGGAGTCTGCGGTTATACAAATGCTACTGGAACAGCCGCTAGATTTTCTTCTCCAAAGGGAATAACAATCGATGCACTGGGAAATCTTTATGTTACAGACTCAGGAAATTGCGCCATTCGAAAGATAACGAGTGCAGGCGTAGTCACGACTTTTGCTGGGCCAACTACTTCGGGTAATTGTGGATTTGCAGATGGATCATCCGCAGATGCAAGGTTCAACCAACCTCAGGGAATTACAATAGATCCAGTGGGCAACCTCTACGTAACGGATACAGGGAATTGTGCCATTCGAAAGATTACACCAAGCGGTTTAGTCACGACGTATGCGGGAGGAAAACCTCCCACCGTTTCTTGTGGAAATACGAATGCTACGAAACTGACATCGAGATTCAATCAGCCGAAAGGAATCGTTCGCGATGCGTTCGGCAATCTATACATTACCGATAGTTCCAACCATGCTGTTAAAAAAATTGAACCCTAACTAACTAACTAATTTACTTACTTACTTACTTACTTACGGAAGAAGTAAAAATTACTCAAGTCCCTTTCAATTGGTGCATTCGGAAATAACCCAAGTTTTTCTTGTAACAGAAATGGATATTCCACCTAAGGTAGAGATCAAACCATCTAACCAAGTTGTTTTGAGGGCAAACTTATAACTTTTTGCCTTACTTGGGAAAAATTCCTTTTCATCCATTTTGTTGATCGGGTAGGATCCCCAAAATAAATACCATTGGGAGAAGGTCCTTTCCGTTTGACATTGTTTTTCCCAACCGGCCAATTGGATTCCATCCTCCGAATACGGACTCTGGAATTGGTGCGTGACACAATTTGAAAGGAGTCCGGTTGCCAGAAAAAGAGTCACTAGTCTACCAAGAAGGAAAACCTTCTTGGTGGTTTGTTTGTTAGTCTGTAACATTTTTTAAATGCCACCAACCATCACGTGTTTGGTGATAAGATAGTCTCCTACTGACTCTGCCGAAAGATCCTTGCCAAAACCAGACTGTTTGAAGCCACCATGTGGAGTTTCTGAGGTGAGAGGAAGGTGGTCATTTACCCAGACAGTTCCAAATTCCAATCTTTTGGATACTCGCATCGCGCGTGCGACATCCTTTGTCCAGATGCTAGACGCGAGTCCATAGTTTACATCATTCGCCAATTGGATTCCATCTTCCTCTTTATCATAGGATTGGATGGTTAAAACTGGGGCGAAGACTTCGTTTTGAACAATATCATAATTTTGTTTTACGTCTGTGATCACAGTTGGTTCAAAAAAATAACCAGAACTAGCCAATGCTTTTGGAATTCCTCCACCCGTTAGTATTTTTGCCCCTTGTTTTTTTGCCCTTTCCATGAAGCCCATAACTCTCTCTCTGTGGATTTCGGAAATAAGTGGCCCCATCTCTGTTTTGTCCGAGAAGGGATCACCGACAACAACTGATTTCATTGCATCCACAACAAGGTCAGTCACCTTTTTTTGTAAAGATTTTGGAACAATAATTCTTGTTGCAGCAGTACAATCTTGCCCGGAATTGCAGGTTGCACCAAATGCGGCTTTTGCGGCAAAAAGATTCAAATCAGCATCATCAAAAACGAGAAGAGGAGCTTTACCACCTAACTCCAAATGCACACGTTTGAGCGATTCTGAAGCTGATTTCATTATGGTTTTACCAGTTCCTGTAGAACCAGTGAGTGATACCATTCTTACGAGTGGATGATCGACTAGGTTTTGTCCCGTTTCATTCCCACCTGTGATGATGTTGATTACACCATCAGGAATACCTGCTTCTTTAGTAAGTTCAGCTAACATAAGACTTGTAATTGGTGTTCCGGGAGCTGGTTTAAGAACTACGGTGCATCCCGCTGCAAGTGCCGGTCCAAATTTCCAAACTGCCATTAAAATAGGGTAGTTCCATGGAGCAATTTGAGCTACAACTCCGACAGGCTCTCTGCGGAGTAGGGATGTATACCCAGTAGCGTATTCATTGGTTCGACTGCCAAAACTATCTCTTGCCGCAGTTGCAAAATATCGAATATTATCAATTGCAAATGGAATGTCTCCAGCAAGGCTTAGATTTTTATAAGGTTTGCCTGTATTTAAAGATTCCTGCTTCGCAAATTCTTTAGTTTTTGCTTCTATTAGATCGGCCAATTTCCAAAGAGCTTTGGATCTTTCCCCAGGAGTGAGACCAGACCAGCTTCCATCATAAAATGCTCTGTTTGCGGCCTTTACTGCTTTATCAACATCAGCTGGACTTGCATCTACCACCTCTGCGATTGTTTTTGCTGTGGCTGGGTTTTGAATTTTCATTTTTTTCCCTCCACTTGTATTGGTCCATCTTCCATCGATCCAAAGTTTAAATTCTTTCATCTTTAAATTTCCTTGAGTGATTGTTCTATGATTTGTATGCCTTCTTCAACAACTGTATCATCTGCTGTAATTGGAACGAGAATTCGAATTACATTCCCGTATACGCCACAAGACAGTAATACCAATCCCTTTTCTAGAGCTTTGGTTGTTAACTTTTTTGCAAGATCTGCGGACGGTTTGTTTGCTTCACCATTTTCAACTAGTTCAAAAGCAACCATACCACCAAGACCTCTAATCTCTCCGATGTGAGGACTGGTTTTTTTAAGTTCATTCAATCTTTTTTGTAAGGTTTCGCCTAACTTAGTTGATTTGGCAAGAATTCCTTCTTCTTCGATAAGATCCATTACCGCAATCCCTGCAGCACAGGCGACGGGGTTGCCAGCATAGGTCCCACCCAGCCCGCCAGGTTCTACAGAATCCATAATTGCAGTTTTTCCAATTACAGCAGAGAGAGGCATTCCAGCAGCCAGAGATTTTGCTGTTGTAATCAGATCTGGTTTGATACCTGAATGTTCAATGGCAAACAACTTCCCAGTTCTAGCAAATCCAGACTGTACTTCATCAGCTATTAGCAAGATTCCGTGTTCATCACAAATCTTTCTGAGTTTTTGCATAAAGCTAGGGGATGCAATATAGAATCCACCTTCACCTTGCACGGGTTCAATGGCAATCGCAGCCACACGAGAGGGATCAATATCCGCTTTAAAGAGATTCATAAGAGCCTTTATGGAATCCTCTTCCGAAACACCATGGTATTCCATTGGAAACGGAATGTGGTAGACATCACTCGAAAATGGTCCAAAACCTTTTTTGTAAGGAACAACCTTCCCCGTGAGTGCGAGTGCCATCATTGTTCTTCCATGGAATCCGCCAAGGAAGGAAATAAATCCCGGTCTACCAGTTGCTGCTCTAGCTATCTTTACAGCGTTTTCAAGAGCCTCAGCACCCGAAGAGAAGAAGATTGTTTTGGCACCACCATCAATCGGGGCTTTTGCGTTTAGTTTTTCTGCGAGTACGATATACGGTTCATAAGGCATAATTTGAAATGCAGTGTGGAGAACTTGGTCCACTTGTTTGTGGATAGCGGCAATCACCTTGGGATGGCAATGTCCTGTATTTTGTACTCCGATACCACCTCCAAAATCGATAAACCGATTCCCTTCTACATCCCAAATTTCGGCATTTTTTGCCTTTTCAGCAAACACGGGATAGGCGGTTGTTACACCTCTCGGCACGTTTTTTAGTCGTCGTTCCCACAAAGACTTATTGTCTAGCTTTTGATTTGTTGTCACTGGATCCCCCCTATACAGAGATATTTTGTTACCATGTAGTCGTCGAGTCCATATTTACTTCCTTCTCGTCCCATCCCTGAGAATTTGACTCCTCCAAAAGGAACTTGTTCTGAAGAAATAATACCTTCGTTGATGCCGACCATTCCGTATTCCAATTGTTCGGCGACCCGAAATAGCCTAGCGATATTGCCCGTAAAAAGATAGGAGGCGAGCCCAAAGTCTGTGTTATTGGCAAGGTAAACGGCTTCCTCTTCCGTTTTAAAAGTCTGTATGCAGGAAACAGGGCCGAAAGTTTCCTCTTGGGTTGCTAACATTTCAGAGGTAACTGGATACAAAACCGTTGGCTCAAAAAAGTTTCCACCAAGGCTGTGTTCTTTACCACCAACCAAAACCTTCGCTCCCTTCTTCATTGCATCTTCAATATGCAGTTTTACTTTTTCTTTTGCTGATGAATTGATGAGAGGGCCTTGGTTAGAATTTGGTTCCAAGCCATTACCAACAATAAGTTCTTTTGTTTTAGCTGCCAAACGTTTAGAGAATTCTTCTGCGACTGATTCTTCGACTAAAAACCGATTTACACAAACGCAAGTCTGCCCAGTATTTCTGTATTTACTCAACATAGCAGCTTTTACCGCTTCGTCTAAATTGGCATCATCAAAAACTATGAATGGAGCATTTCCACCTAACTCGAGTGAGAGCTTTTTAAGAGTCGCCGCACTTTTTTCCATTAAGTACATTCCAGTCTTTGTAGAACCCGTAAAACTTAGTTTTTTTACATCCTTACTTTCTAGAATCACTTTGCCGATTGGTTTCGCATCGCCGACAATTACATTCCAAACTCCTTTAGGAATTCCTGCCAACTCTGCCAAATAAGCCAGCGCCAAAGCAGAGTAAGGTGTCAGTTCGGATGGTTTTGAAACAACCGTACACCCAGCGGCAAGCGCAGGGGCCACTTTTCTGGCAAGCATCGCGGCAGGGAAATTCCAAGGTGTGATCGTTCCGACAACCCCAATTGGTTCTTTTAAAACTAAAATCCTAGTATCTTTTCGGTGGGAAGGAATCACATCACCATACGCTCGTTTGGCTTCCTCCGAAAACCATTCAATGTAAGATGCCGCATAAGCAACCTCACCCTTTGCTTCAACCAATGGTTTCCCTTGTTCTTGGGTCATAATCAATCCTAAGTCATCTTGGTTTTCCATTACCAATTGATAGAGTTTTCTCAAGAGATTTGCTCTTTCTTTTGCAGGTCTCGATTTCCAATCTTGAAAGGCAGATTTTGCAGCTTGGATGGCAAGTTGGGTGTCTTCTTCTCCTGCATTCGGAATTGTACCAAGGGTTTCGCCTGTCGCAGGATTTGTTACGGATAGCACGGATGAATTTTTGGCACCGCACCATTCTCCATTCACATAATTCAACTGTCGGAATAGATCTCTGTTTTTGATGAATTTCATAACTTCTCTTTCCTTCCTAGACTAGGCTTTTAATAAAATTTCCCACCTTTTTTTTGAAATGGAAGGAAGTGGTTGATCATTTTTGATTTTTATGGAATCTAAACTCTGATTACACAACAACCCCTAGGAGATCGAAAGATGAATTCATTCCAACGAGTGGTTTCTTCTGCAGCAGTATTGGCAATCGGGCTTACATTTGCTTGCGGAAAGAAAGAAACAAAAGTATCGGAAATTGGACAAGGTGAAGGCGAAGTATCTATTGTTGCTTGGCCTGGTTACATTGAACGTGGTGAAACAGACAAAGGTTACGATTGGGTTACTGAGTTTGAAAAATCAACTGGATGTAAAGTAACAGTAAAAACTGCAGCAACTTCTGATGAGATGGTTGCTCTTATGAACGAAGGTGGATTTGACCTTGTAACAGCATCAGGTGACGCTTCACTCAGACTTGTTGCTGGTGGAAAGGTTCAAGAAGTTAACATTGATTTGATTCCAAGCTGGAAATCCATCGATTCACGTTTACAAAATGCTCCTTGGCATACTGTAGATGGAAAACATTACGGAGTTCCTTACCAGTGGGGACCAAACGTTCTTATGTATAACAAAAACGTATTTAAAACACCACCAACTAGCTGGAATGTTGTGTTTGAAGAACAAGTTTTACCGGATGGCAAATCTAACAAAGGTCGTGTTCAAGCTTTTGATGGACCTATCTATATTGCAGACGGTGCACTTTACCTAAAGCAAAAAAATCCTGAACTTGGAATCCAAGATCCATACGAGTTAGATGAAAAACAATACAATGCCGTAATCGAACTTCTAAAAAAACAAAGACAGCTCGTTCCGAAGTATTGGCATGATGCGATGGTCCAAGTGGATGACTTCAAAAAAGAAGGTTTAGTTGCATCCTCTACTTGGCCGTTTCAGGTGAACCTTTTGGTGGCTGAAAAACAACCAGTAGGTTCTGTTGTTCCCAAAGAAGGAGCAACTGGTTGGGCAGATACAACAATGTTACACAAAGATTCAAAACACGTGAACTGTGCTTACAAATGGATGGAACACTCTATTTCTCCGAAAGTACAAGGAGACCTAGCATCTTGGTTTGGATCCGTGCCTTCTGTTCCTGCTGCTTGTAAAGGAAATGCTTTACTCGGAGATACAGGTTGTGCCATCAATGGATTTAATAATTTTGAAAAAATCTCTTTCTGGAGAACTCCAGTAGAAGATTGTTCCGGTGGAAGAAAATGTGTTCCTTACAAAAAATGGGCAACGGACTACATTTCCATAATCGGTAGCAAATAACATCGAGGAATATAGGAAAAGAAGGGGACAGGGATGGACAATTCGTTTGATGTAGAATTTCAAAATGTAACTAAGAAATTCGATCAGTTTGTGGCGGTGGATGCTGTCTCCTTTGGAATCGCCAAAGGCGAATTCTTTTCTATGTTAGGCCCTTCTGGCTCAGGGAAAACCACATGCCTCCGAATGGTGGCAGGTTTTCAAGATATGAGCGCTGGAAGGGTTCTTTTGGAAGGTAAGGATGTAACTGGCATCCCTCCTTACAAAAGAAATGTGAATACCGTTTTTCAAGATTATGCTTTATTTCCGCATATGTCAGTGGCGGAAAATATAGGTTACGGACTCAAAATCAAAAAACTTGCAAACAAAGAAATTGAAACCAGAGTCTCAGAAATGTTACAACTTGTACGGCTTCCTGATGTTGGCAAAAGGAAACCTTCCGAACTTTCGGGCGGTCAAAGGCAAAGGATTGCTCTCGCCAGAGCACTCATTAACAAACCGAGAGTTCTCCTGTTAGATGAGCCTCTAGGTGCCCTGGACCTCAAACTCCGAGAAGAAATGCAGGTTGAATTGAAAGCAATTCAAAAAGAGGTAGGGATCACTTTCGTTTTTGTAACCCATGACCAAGAGGAGGCCCTTTCCATGTCGGATCGAATCGCAGTCTTCAATAAGGGTAGGGTAGAACAGATTGCATCTCCGCAAGAATTATATGATAGACCTAAGTCAGAGTTCGTTGCTAATTTTGTTGGAGTATCGAATATTCTAAATTCTGATGAGACTAATAGACTGACTGGAAAATCGGGCAAAGCAATGGTGCGGCCAGAAAGAGTCCATATCTTTGCCAATGCAAAAGAAGATAACCATTCCACTGGCTACAGAACCTTCAAAGCGATACTAAAAAGCCAAGTCTATTCTGGAGCCACCTCCAAAATGCACTTTGAAACAAGTTCCGGTATTCGTATCGTTGCATTGACTCAAAATTTAAAGATATCTCCGGAACATATCGCCGTTGGATCTGAAGTACTTGTCGGATGGAAGGAATCCGACATGCATATTTTTTAGTAGGGAAGTATGGGTCTAATCTTCGATCGATTTTTTACCTTTTTATTCTACCGCAAAAGTCTTGCGATCCTACTTCTTTTGTCTCCGCTTCTGATTTGGCTTGGAATCATTTACCTAGGCTCTTTATTCACTTTATTATTACAGAGTTTTTTTTCAATCGACTCTTTTACTGGTGTCATCAAACGAGAGTTCACTCTTGAATCTTACTATGATCTTTTTGGTCAAAGTACGAACTGGGACATTATCATCCGAACAAGTTCTATGGCCTCACTTGTGACAATCGCAAGTGCCATCATTGGTTTTCCCATCGCTTATTATATGGCAATGTATGCAGGCCCGCGACTCAAACCAATTTTGTATCTGGGAGTGATGTTACCTCTCTGGTCGAGTTATTTGGTAAAAGTATATTCCTGGAAATTGATTATGGCAAAAGAAGGTATCCTAACCTGGTTTTTGGATAAGTTGGATCTTATGTATCTCTTAGATGCAGTCCTCGCCTTGCCAGTGATAGGTGGATCTTCTCTTTCCTTTTCCTATACTGGAATGTTTTTGGTTTTTGTATATATTTGGCTTCCTTATATGATCCTTCCTATCCAAGCCTCATTGGAACGAATACCAAAAACACTATTGGAAGCGAGCGCAGATTTGGGCGGTGGGCCATCCCAAACTTTTTGGAGGGTAATCCTTCCACTGGCATTCCCTGGGGTTGTGGCGGGTTCGATTTTTACCTTCTCTCTTACTTTGGGCGATTATATCATCCCCACTATTATTGGTAACTCTAGTTATTTTATTGGAATGGCAGTTTATACTCACCAAGGAACTGCAGGAAATATTCCATTGGCAGCTGCTTTTTCCGTAATACCAATTTTAATTATGATGATCTACCTATGGGCGGCAAAACGCTTAGGAGCCTTTGATGCACTCTAGGTTTAATTTCGGCAAATGGGCGTTAACAGGGGCAACAATCCTAGGCTTTTTATTCATCCATATTCCCATCCTCATTATCATCATGTATGCTTTCTCTACTGATGAAAAAACCTTTCAATTCCCTCTACCTGGTTTTACTACCAAATGGTTTGGGGTTGCTTGGGAGAGGAATGATATCTGGGAAGCGATTGCTCTATCTACCCAGGTTGCAACTGTATCGACCATTATTGCGATCTTTCTAGGAACTTTGGCAACTCTTGCTGTTTACCGCACTCAATTTTTTGGCAAAGAAGTTGTCTCTTTTTTAGTGATCCTCCCCATCGCTCTTCCTGGAATTGTAACTGGTATCTCTCTGCGTTCTGCCATGTCCCTTTTTGGAATTCCTTTTAGTACTTGGACCATCGTCATCGCACACGCTACTTTTTGTATTGTAACAGTATACAATAATGTTCTTGCGAGGCTTCGCCGTAGTTCCCATTCCATGGTGGAAGCTTCTATGGATCTCGGTGCAAACCCGTGGCAAACGTTTCGATATATTGTATTACCAAATATTGCCACTGCCCTTCTTGCTGGCGGGATGTTGTCTTTTGCTTTGTCCTTTGATGAAGTCATTGTAACAACCTTCACTGCTGGGAACCAATCTACAGTACCAGTTTGGATGTTGACAGAATTTATTCGTCCCCGCCAAAGACCTGTTACAAATGTTGTTGCAGTTTTTGTTATCCTTGTTACAACGATACCAATTCTTGTTGCATACTATCTAACCAAAGAGGACGAGATTAAAAAGTAAGTCTGCCTGCTACCAAGTTTTTCATCTCGGAAGGGTGATACGCAGAATTTTATTCATCTCCCAAGTTTCTTTTTCGTAATTTTGAAACGTATTGTTTTTTAATTGAAATTCAAAATTTTGAATATTTTCTCTTGGTGTAATAATCCTAAACTCATTTTTCCCTTCTTGTTTTGTGGAAGTATCAAAAATTAGCAAATTCCGATAGCACATTATATAATCATATCCAGTACTTTCGATTTCTTGATGGTTTGGATATTTTTTATGAACAAGAAATGGCCGTAGCAATTTTAATTTTAAACCGATTTTTTTGTAACTATAAGGATATTGATAGACTAATTTATATTTTTCTGAATGACCATTGAGAAAGAAAAAATATGAATTTAAGTCTGTGTCAAAGTCTATATCTTTTTCTTTATTGTAACAGAATTCATAAAGAATCACAATATCATTTAAGTTTCGATTCAAAACAAAAGATTCTACCTGATAGGTTTCTAAAAAATTGTTTGGATCGTTGAGGACATCGATGACATTCTCAGGAAGGATAAAATACGCAAAAAAATTATAATGATACGATCCATAAAAAGACATATCTAACATTTTTGCAAAAGATTTGTTATCCAGTCTGTGATTAGAATTGATTCCAGGAGAAATTAAATTTAAAGCACAGGAGTAATTGAGAGATATTAAAAAAAGAACCAAAACTTTTGCTTTTGTACGTTTTGAAAAAATAAGCATACCAGAAAGAAAACTATAAACAATATGTGTGCGCATGATTTGATCCAGAATTTTCTCTTTTAGAATCACCTTCTAAATGGAATTATATGATTTTCTTCCGATAGTTTTAGAACAAGTTCGTCCATAGCATTTTGAAAGCCTTCTAAAAATAGTATTGAGAATAAATGATTTTCGGTTGTATGTTGAGCCCCAAGTTCTATGTCGAATCTCGTTGGAACAAACAAATATATAGGGCTCAAGCTTTGTTGGCTTTCCGACCTAAATTTACTTTCCGCAATCCATTTGTTTTTATAATAATACTGTATGGAAGTATCGAGTTTGATTTCGAATTTGCAAGGGAATAGACAGAAAGAGAGAAGTTGGACTACCTGATAAAAATTATTATAAATCCGTTCGTCTTCCGGAGGATGGACCGAAATTAACAAGACATGATCTGTTTTTACTTTTGAAAATTCAAAATCCTTGTCGTGAATATTATAAATATCTGCGTATTTCCATTTGTAGCGTGTTTCTCCAATTTCTCTTTGTTTTTTAGGAAAGTATGTATGGGGATCTTCTCCGAATGGTGGGAGATATTCTACATACGAATGAAACCCTTTTTGGTAAAACATGCGATTGTCATTAAGAAGAGTTATTGATTTTCCCACTAAAAATCCTGCCTTTTCTTTTGAAAATGCATTCGGTTTGCGGTGGAAATCTGCAAAGACACAACCCATAAAAGACAGACCAAGTGAGAATCCTAAAATTCTAATTAGATACATTACTTTTCCCTGAATCCAAAACTTCCTCGATACAGGGATAGAGTATTTCTGTTTTTTCCTCTTCGTTTAAGGGCCCCAAGTCACCTCCCTTTCGCATGGATTTTGTATAGTCGGCGTAGTTGACAACAAATGCCATTTCATACAATTCGATATTTGCTCCTTTATTCTCCACTACCGCCGTACAGGCGATATGAGAACCGTTGGGCCTTAGGCTTTGGCGGACATAGGTAAATTTGTATTTGTTCTCATCTATAGACTTCCACCAAAATCGTTTCGGGTTTTTTTCTTTGATACTTTCTAACCATTGTTTGGTTTGTTTTCCTTTGGGTAGTGGGACTGGGTTTTTGGGAAAGATTCGCTCCTCTGGAGGCAAAAGGGTAGCACATTGAACCAATAGAAATGGCAAAAAAATCAATACTTTCAAATTAAAGATTAAAAATTGAATCTCCTTTCGTGTATCTTTAACAGACAGGAAGGCTGAAGTAAAAAAAATAAAAAGTATTGAAGATGCTTTCATGCTCCTAAGGTTAGCATCCAATCCATCCTAAACAAATAGGAGTTCTCCACAAATGCGGTAATTAACTAAAGATGATATAAATCAATAGAATAGTACTTTGGTATTTTTTAGAACGTGGTAGTATAAATATATGGAAAAACTAATACAGAAAATCATTATACCGATAGACGGCTCAAAGAGCTCTGCAAAAGCGATTGAATTTGGCTTGGGAATTGCCAAAGCAAGCAATGCAAAATGCATTCTTTTGGAAGTCATTGAAGATTTTGGTCCTTTGCCTGGTTATTATGATGCTGCACCCACAGGAGAGGATCGAGTAAAATGGATTTCCGAGCAGCGATTTGAGAAAATCCACCCCATTTTGAATGATACAAAAGTGGTTTGGGAGCGCAGAGTTGTGGAAGGATACCCTGCTGAAGAAATTTGCAATTTAGCTGAAAAAGAAAAGGCAGATTTGATCGTTATAGGGAGCAGAGGTCACGGTATTTTGGGCCGTTTTGTAATGGGAAGCGTTTCTGACCGAGTTGTACATTATGCACCTTGTTCGGTCACGGTAGTTCGATAGGGACTTTAAAAAAAATAGTATAAGTACTTATTTTTCTTGTCTTATTGAAATAGTACGCATCATACCAACTAATTATCTTTAGTGATTAAAGAATGTTAGTATGAGTGCGACTATTTTTAACCAAATCCCCGACGTAATTCCTTTAAATAAAAAATTCACTAGAACCTATTTTCAAGAAGATAGTTTTGTCTCCAATATTCGAAGGGTATTGCCTCGTCAGATTACAAAATCACAATATGATACTCTTTGTTCCTCCATTTCGGAAGAAGAAAAAACCTTTCTTCAGAACTACTATGAGCTTAAAAACGAAGAGTTTGAGTCATTTTACGTACTAAAAACCATACCGCCAAGAATCAGTTTTTCCACGGCAAATACACTACTTGAATCAGCCGAACTTACCAATGATCAAATGGAGTATCTAAAGTCCTTTTACCATTTTGATCACTCAATTGGTAAATACATTTTAAATGAAAGCATTACCGAAGCTGATGAAATTAAAATCCTCCAAATGTTCAAACGAAAGGATTATTTTATTGGCAATGTTGAAAAAACTCTAATATCCGATATTTTAGAGAAAAGTGAAATTATTCCTAAAAGAAATGTTTTTTTTGCAAATCTATACATCCCACCAACACATAAATTTTTTTCACCACCTAACCTCAAACATATATCTGGCATGCAAATTTTAGAGGCTGCTAGGCAGTTTGGCATTGCTGTTAACCATATCTATGGAAAAGTTCCCTTTGAAGATGTAACATTTTTACTCCTTTATTTGAACGCCGAATTCCTTCAGTATGCAAAAATCAATATGCCAATCAAAATGCGAACCATTACGAAAGAATTTAAGATGAGTAAATCTGGACATTGGAACTATTCCAAGTTGGATATCACCGTCTACCAAGAGAATGAAGAAATCGCAAAAATTCAAATGGCCGCAAGTATTTTGCCATTAAAAGTTTATAAACGCTTAAAAAACACCCAAGAAGAAGTGTATGAAATAGATCCGAGATTTCGAGTTCTGGATAGATTTAAAAATAATATATCAATTCGTTATGCTGATAACAAATATGTATGTACGATTGAAAATATTTCTCTTACAGGTTTTATGATAAAGACAGATTCCTTTTATCCGGGCGATTTGAGTGGTAAAAATGATTTAGAATTTTTTATGCATTTTGATATAGCTGGATTTATACATGGTAAATGCCAACTTCTATGGGTGAAAGAAGATGACCACAATGAAGACTGTTATTATGCAGGATTTAAATATGACACTTTAACTCCATTGGATTTAGGAAACGTTAAGGAAGCAATCAATCGGTTTGGTCGTTTGATAGAAGATAGGGAAATTATATGAAAGAGAAAAAAGTAGTAATTGTAACGGGTGGAACTTCAGGCCTTGGGAGAACAATTGTATTAGAATATGCAAAGTTAGGTTATAGCATTGGTTTTTGTGGAAGGCGAAGGGACGAAGGTGAGGAAACCGTAAAAAAAATAAACGATTTAGGCGGGATAGGTCTCTTTATTCCTTGCGATGTCAGTCAGTCCGAAGCAATGGAAAACTTTGTTGCCTCGGTAACTGAAAAATTCGGTCCATTGGATATAGCAATCAACAATGCAGGCGCAGCTGGAACTATGAAACCTTTGGCAGAATATCCGCTAGATATCTTTGATACTGTAGTTGATACAAATTTGAAAGGCACGTTTCTTGCGATGAAATTTGAATTGGATGTGTTGTTAAAATTCAAAAAAGCAGGATCCATTGTAAATATTTCTTCCGCCCTTGGACTTCGAGGCCGAGAAAATCTTTCAGTCTACTCTATGACAAAACATGGAATCATTGGTCTAACAAAATCAGCTGCTCTAGAATATGGTAAGTTTAATATTCGAATCAACGCTCTTTGTCCTGGCGCAATTGAAACCGAAATGGACCAATTATTCTATCAAAATGCACCGAACCCGGAAGAGATCAAAAAAGAAAGAATGAAATCCTATACCTTAGGTCGAATGGCGAGTTCCCTAGAAATTGCAAAATCCTGTCTCTGGCTTGCAGGTGAGGATGCGAGTTTCATAACCGGGGCGGCAATCCCTGTCGATGGTGGCAAAACTGCAAAATAATCTAGTTTTTAATTGAAAATCCTACGTTCTTTTTTAATCTATGGTGGGATTTCACTGTGTTAAAAATTGGAAAATACAATATTACAAGTGAGGTGCATTTAGGGAAACGAAGCAGCGTTTATAGAGGAGTTGCTGAAGTTGACAAACCTGTTATCATCAAATTACTCAATCGTGAATACCCGGATCAAATCGAAATCAACCGCTTCAATAACGAATTTGAGATTTTAAATTCTATCGAGTCTGATTATGTGATCAAACCTATTGATCTTATTAAACACTTCAATTCGATCGCGGTAGTTTTTCCTGATCTTGGGGGAGAATCGCTTACAAAGATTTTAGGATATGCAAAACCAAGTCCTCTAAAACTTTTTTTTAATCTATCCAAACAAATTGTGTCTGCCCTTTCTGATGTACATAAGGCAAATGTTGTTCACAATGATATCAAAGCGCAAAATATTATTTATATCCAACAAACGAATCAAATTAAACTCATCGACTTTGGTTCTGCGACGCTCCTTTTAAACCGAAACTTCTTTCTACCTGTTAATAGTACTTTGTATGGAACTTTAGGTCATATTTCACCAGAGCAAACGGGACGAATGAACCGAACAGTAGACTATCGAACAGATTTTTATTCTTTAGGTGTTACTCTTTATCAAATGTTAACCGGAGAGTTACCGTTTATATTTACGGATCCATTGGAGATGATCCACTCGCATCTCGCAAAAACACCTGTGTCTCCAAAAAATAGGACTGGGTCACCAAAAATAGTTTCTGATATTATAATGAAGCTTTTGGAGAAAAATCCAGAGGCAAGATACCAAACTAGTACAGCACTACTCAGAGATTTGGAAAGATGTGAAAAGGAACTTTTGGAGATAGGGCAAATTTCACTCGAGAAACTCAATTTTCCTCTCGCGGAAAATGATATTTCTGCCAAATTCCAAATCTCAAAAAAGTTATACGGTCGCGAAACTGAAGTGCATATTTTTGAAGAAAAGCTCAAGAGTGTTGCCGAAGGAAACCTTGAACTTTTACTCATCTCTGGAAGGTCTGGTATAGGAAAATCCGCACTGATAAACGAAATTCAAAAACCAATTAGCACTTCTCGTGGAATATTTACTTCAGGTAAATTTGATTTACACAAAAAGGCAATTCCGTATCGAGCATTTGCAATCAGTTTACAGAAGTTAATCCGAAATATTCTATCAGAGACAGAAGGATCCGTTGAAGTCTGGAAACAACAGATTCAAGAATCCTTAGGGCAGAATGCTCAAGTAGTAATTGATATTATTCCAGAGATTGAAACTCTTTTGGGAAAACAAGAAACACCGCCAGAACTAAATATCCAAGAGACCGAAAATCGATTTCATGGAACAGTACTCAGTTTACTTCGAACAATCTGTACCAAAGAACATCCCTTTGTATTATTTTTGGATGATTTGCAATGGGCCGATTTGTCCAGTATAAGATTACTTCGATCTATTTTGTTTGATTCTGGTTTATCTTATTTGTTTTTAGTTCTTTCCTATAGGGACAATGAAATCAATTCCACAGATATGTTCTCTAAACTGTTAGAAGATATCTCTGAAAAATCCATTTTTGCCACTCATATAAATCTAAATCCTCTACCTACTCTTGAGATTGCAAACTTAGTCTCTGATAGTTTAAGATTACCCATAAAGGTAGTTCATCCAATTGCTGAAGTTATCTACTCTAAAACGAAAGGCAATCCTTTCCACGTAGGAGAGGTCTTAAAGAATTTTTATGACAAAGAGTATATCAGGTTCAATGGGACAAATTGGGAGTTTGATTTACAAAAAATAGGATCGATATCTATCTCGGACAATGTAATTGATATTCTCATCGAACGAATTAAAACGTTATCCCCGCATTTGGTCGAGGGATTAAAGCTAATGGCTTGCATTGGGAATTGGTTTAGGCAGGATATTTATGCAACGATTGCGGATAAACCCTTATTCAAAGCAACCTTGGACTTAGTTGCTTTGGCAAATGAAGAGTTGTTGGTATTGGGTATGGAGGATGTGAACTTTATTCACGACAAAGTTCGTGAAGCCATTTATTCCCTCATCGACGAAGACGAAAGAGCCAAACTGCATTACAAAATCGGCAATACATATCTCTCAATACTTTATAAATATAAGTTAGATGATCATTTGTTCACAATTGTAAACCAACTAAATCTCGGCTTGTCTCAGGTTAAAACAGAAAAAGAAAAACAAGAAATTTGTGCGTTAAATGAAATGGCTGGTTTTAAGGCGCTTTCTTCATCCGCATTTGAGTCCGCCTTTGTTTTTTTTGCAAAGACAATTTCCTTACTTCCTGAGAACTACCACAGATTAAAATATCAAAAAGCAATTCAGATATACATCGGATATGCAAGGTCTGCCTATCTTTCGAAAAATTTCGATATAGCAAATCAGACCTTCGATTTTATACTTTCTATTTCCAATAACGACTTGGATAAAATCCAAGTTTTTGAGATGCAGTCCTCCATGTTAGTCACTCAAAATAAAATGAAGGAAGTAATTGAAACTCTCAAAAAAGCATTATCAATTCTTGGAGTAAACCTTCCTAAGAAAGCTAGTCAAATCTCTGTTATACCAGAAATTTTAAAATTTAAAATTAAATTTAGCAATAGAAAGGTTGTCGATCTTACAAACTTGCCAATATCAGAAGACGAAAAATTTCTTTCGATAATGAGATTGCTAAACGCTTGTGTTGCACCCTCATTTCTTGCTGAGCCGAATTTGTTTCCCGTGATCGTTTTAAAGATGGTTAATTATACTTTAAAGTACGGAATCTGTGAGATTAGTGCATTTGGGTTTGTTGCCTTTGGGATGATTCAAGGTTCAGCACTGGGAAATTTTCCGTTAGGTTATGAATTTGGTAAATTTGGAATAGATCTCTTTAATCAACATAATTGGAAGTCATTCAAATGCAGAACGCTATTTCTGTTCGCATGTATGGTAAATCATTGGAAAGAACATGCAAAACAAGGGAACAGTGTTTTTTGGGAATCATTTCATTCAGGCATTGAATCGGGAGATTTGCAATATGCCGCATATTCTTTAAACAATTTACATTTCCAAATGCTTTTGAGTAGAGAGACTCTTTCTGATGTGTTTTCAAGCATGATGAAGTATGACGCGTCTTTACTTTCTCTAAAACAGAATCATGCCTACCAAGTGCATCGTTTAAATATTCAGTTTATTCAGGCTCTCCGTGGAGAAACAGAATCAATGGTGATATTGGATGGTAATTATTTTGATGAATCTCAGATTGTGACAGAATGGATCGAGTCACAAAATGCCAACGCACTTTTTGACTATTATTTATGTAAGCTAAGACTCAATTATTTTTATGGAAATATATCTGAAGCGTACGAATTGTCCTTAAAAATAGATCCAATCGAAGGGGCAATGTTTGGTATGATGTTCATACCTGAATATGTATTTTTTAGTTCTTTGGTATGTTTTGAAGCATTAAAACGTGAAATTGAACCCAAGTTAAAGAATCAAACATTGAAGAAACTTCAAAAGAACAAAAAAAGATTGGAAGTTTGGGCGAAAGAAGCACCAGCTAACTACTCGCATAAATTCAAAATCGTTTGTGCACTCGATTTAATTTTGAAAGGTAGATCCCAAGATGCCATTTCAGAATTGAAAAAAGCTATTGTGGATTCAAAAAATTTTGGATACCAACTTGAGGAAGCATTGGCAAATGAAATGATTGCTAGTATCTGGAATGAACTCGGTGAGGAGCAATACAGGAATATTCATTTGGTCGAAGCTCACTATCGGTATGGAAAGTATGGGATGCTTCCTAAGGTTCGATTGCTTGAATCATCTTATATATCTCTAAAAAAATATGCGGGTAGGAATTTTAGATCTGAGTCTACGTATGGATTTGCATCAATGAATTCTACCAGTGATAATTTTGGAAGTTCTGGTTCCGTTCTGGATCTAAATTCTGTAATGAAAGCCTCTCAGACAATTGCGGGAGAAATCCAGTTAAAATCCCTACTCGAAAAAATGATGAAAATTTTGTTAGAGAATGCGGGAGCTGAGAAAGGATTTTTTATACTCAAATCAGGTTCTAAATGGAATTTGATAGCCGAAAGAGACGTCAATATCGATAAAACTTCTATTTATGCAGATCACCCCATAGAACTTCAATTCCATGAGAGTTGGAATTCTCCATTGAAAGATTTTCTTTCTCTACAAATCGTAGGTTACGTGGCTCGATCGAAGGATATTGTTCTTTTAGGTGATGCAAGGGAAGAGAGTAGATTTATCAGCGATAGCTATATACAGGAAAAGAAACCAACATCAATTCTTTGTTATCCCATTTTAAATCATGGAGAAGAAGTTGGGATTGTTTATTTAGAGAATAATCTAACGACCTATGCATTTACACCAAATAGAGTAGAAATTTTAAAACTGTTGTCTTCGCAGATTGCCATTTCCATTGAAAACTCTTTCTTATATGGAAGTATGGAATCGAAAGTGAGTGAAAGGACAAGAGAGTTGAATCTCGCCCTAACCGAAGCTAAAGGATTAAAAGAACAACAAGATGGCGACTATTTCCTCGCCTCTTTACTCATTGAGCCCCTAACGCAAAATAATTTAGAATCTCATTTTATTAAAATTCAATTTTTAACCGAACAAAAAAAGAAGTTCAAATACAAACAGTGGGAATCTGAAATAGGGGGAGATATCAGCATTAGTTCCTCTATTGTGTTAAAAGGTAAAAAGTATATTGTAATTTTAAACGGAGACGCAATGGGTAAGTCCATGCAAGGAGCGAGTGGAGCTCTTGTAATTGGTTCGGTTTTTGAAGCGATTGTCAAAAGAACAAATGATCAAGAATCAGAAAATACAATCTTCCCCGAAAAATGGCTGTACAATACGTATCTAAACCTCCACAATACTCTTCTCACTTTTGATGGCTCTATGTTAATTTCTATGTTTCTCTGCCTTATAGATGAAGAGACAGGGTTTGTTTACTTCCTGAATTGTGAACATCCAAGACCAGCGGTTTATAGAAATGAAGATACATTCTTTCTTCCGCATAAATATGTATGTGCCAAACTCGGTTTGACTGTTTCAAAAAAAGCACTCCAAATCAATACGTTCCAATTAGAAAGATCGGATATACTTCTCATTGGTTCTGATGGTAGGGATGATATTTTATTACATGAAAAACAACCTGAAGAAGTAATCAATGAAGATGAAAACTTATTTTTGTTAACTGCAAAAGAAGGCAAAGGGGAATTAGATTCGATACTTAACTCAATTAAAAAAAAGGGCGAATTGATTGATGATCTATCTCTCGTAAGGGTGGAATATCTGGGTGAGGGATCTGGTATACATTTACCAAAAACCAGTCCAGAACATCCAAATTATTCCAAAGCACTCCATCTCTATATGCGAAAAAATTGGCATGGAGTTTTGGAATGTTTGAATTTTACGGAAAAAGAATTTTTTACAAAGAATCTTGCTCTACAAAAATTATTTCTATATACCAAATACAAACTCGGTGAATTCCCATTGGCAAAAGCCATTCTCTATTCCGAACAAAATCCATCGGATAGTCTAATTTTACTCTACATAGCTTTGGCTCTTTCAGAATTATCCGACCTGGAAAGGGCGATCGAGTATTCAGAAAGAGTTCGCCTGCGGATGCCTTACCAAAAGCAAAACAACGAATTATTTACTCGACTAGAAAACTCCCGCCTATCCTAATCAGAAACGATGATCTCCGTTGGAAATGATATAGTCGAAAATGAACGGATCCGTGATCTTTTTATCAAACATGGAAATCGTTTTTTAAACCGAGTGTTCACACCAGATGAGGTAACGTATTGCCAAAAGCATAAGGACCCAATCCCCTATCTTGCTGGGCGGTTTGCTTGCAAAGAAGCTGTGATTAAGGCTTTGCAGTTGGCGCCAGGTGAGGTTGTCGACATGAAAGAGATTGAACTGGCGGGTACGGATTTTGGGAAAAAAACGCTAGTCATCCATGGGAAAACTGAGAAATTTTTCCAAGCGAAGGGTTTTGTCGGCAGTTCTGTTTCTATCAGCCACTCCGATCATTATGCTACAGCCGTTGTGGTTTTTTTCAAGGAGTTTAGATAGATGGTTTCCGATACAATGATGATGGTTTTAAAGCACTACAACCAGGCTCTTTCACTTTATAAATCGCGTAAATTTCACGAGGCCAAAGAAGAGTTTAACAAGGCCTTAGCGTTGTCTCCAAATGATGGCCCAAGCAAGATGTACATCGAACGATGCGATGATTATATCGAAGAACCACCTCCAGAAGATTGGGACGGTGTTTATAATATGAAAACAAAATAGGATTTATGTCAAAAAAAGTTATGGTACCTACGATTACAGAACATGGTGTGATTGCTACTATCTTGGGAAAGGAGACAGCATTCAATGGCACACTCGCTTTTAAAAAACCCCTTCAGATCTCTGGGGATTTTACAGGGGAGATAATTTCCGAAGGCTACTTGGTCATAAGTGAAGGAGCACGGGTAAAGGCGAATATTAAAGCTGGAACCGTCGTCGTCGGTGGAACCATCATCGGGAACGTTACAGCCACGCAAAGACTTGAGATGTTATCTACGGGAAAGGTTCAAGGCAATATCCGCACATCAAAACTTCAAATAGCTGACGGTGTTGTTTTTGATGGGAATTGCGAAATGCTAAGTAACGAAGAGACTTAGTTGTTTGTGGCAATTTCATCCCTATAGTCTTTTACTCCTTCTCTCTTTTGGTTTAAATGGTTTGTTGGGACTTTTGGTCCTAACAAGCTTTCGCCTAAATCTTGTTAAATACTTACTGATTCTTGTATTAGGTTCTCTTTTATGGACTGGCGCTTACGCTATAGATTTTGCATATATTGATGCCGGATTACACCGACTTTTTATATCAATTCTTTACATAGGCATTTCTATCGCAAGTGTAGGGAACATTCTACTTGCCATAGAATTTACAGGAAATCAAAAACTTTTAACCAGAAACTTTTGGATTTTGATCCTCTTCCAGCCTATTTTCACCTTGGGCGTTGTCGTCTTAGATCCAATTTTCAAAACTCTAATCTTAGATACATACATTCTAACCATCAACAATCGAATCCAATGGATCCAAGAGATAAACACTGGTGGTTTTTTTGCGAGTTTTGGAATTTCGGCCTTATGGACGATTTACGTAGCTTTTTTACTTTTTAGAGCTTATTTTACGACCAATTTACAATCGGAGAAAAACCGATATTTATTTTTTTTCTTCTCCTGCGTTACACTTTGGGTTTCCTCCACTTCTCACTATCTCGGATTTAGGCCCTTACAGGGAATAAATATTACACCTGTTATGCTGTCCGTTCAGGTGCTATTTATTTTTTTCGCCATAGGTTACTACCGTATGTTTGATTTGGTTCCTTTGGTTCGAAGTGAAATCGTCGATGAACTTTCTGAAGCTGTTGTGATACTAGATGGCGGAGAGCGCGTAGTAGATTGGAATCTATCTGCTGACCAATTATTTTCCGAAGGGAAAGTTCAAAATCGTTTTGTTAAATACAGTCATTTTTTTTCCAAATTTCCTGAGTTCAGTCAAAAGATTCAAAGCCTTTCCGAAAAGCGAATCACGACGAAATGGACATGGACAACTAACGATCAAATATTTGAAGTATCAGCCAAACAGATTCGAGACACAAACCGAAAAAAAATTGGTTTAGTACTCGTACTTCATGATGTAACGGAGCAAAAAAAGACAGAAAAACAACTAGCAGATATCAATCGGGAACTGATCGCATCAAATGGAACGAAGGATCGATTTCTTTCGATCATTTCGCATGATTTACGTGGTCCTCTTGCCGGAATCAAAATGCTACTCAAGATATTAAATGATGATGTGAAAAAGAATGATGAAAGTATAGCTCCGATGACGCAGGCACTTGTCGATGCAACCGAATCTGTTTTTTCGTTATTGGAAAATCTTTTGGAATGGGCGAAGATGCAGAGAGGTAAGGAAGAATTCCGCCCGCATTACTATCGACTAGAGAATATTGTTTATGAATGTATTGATCTTTTTGAATTGAATGCTTTCTCAAAATCCATTGTATTTGATATACAAATTCCTTCTCATGCGATGGTTTACTGTGATGACCGGATGATTGTAACTGTTCTAAGAAATTTACTTTCAAATGCCTTAAAATTCAGTCATAAAAACAGTCAGATCCAAATCCGCGCGGATGAATGGGAAGAGGAGTGGAAAGTTAATGTAATTGATTCTGGTGTCGGAATGACTAAAGAAAAGATCACAAAATTATTCCAATCGGGTGAGGACGTAAAGTCTATAGGAACAATGGGAGAGACAGGGAACGGTATTGGACTACTCCTCTCTCGCGAATTTTTAGTTATGAATCGTGGGAAAATTTCGGCGGAGAGTGATGGAAAAAATGGATCAACATTCTCTTTTACAATTCCCAAAAATCCAGAATTAGGTGGAGAATAGGAATGAAAAAGATAGTAATTACGGGCGCGACGGACGGAATCGGCAAGATATGTGCGATTGAAATTGGTAAGTTGGGTTACCATTTGATCTTGATTGGAAGGAACGAAGGAAAACTCAAAGACCTAAGAGAAAATACATTGAAAGATTTACCAAAAGTGGATTCCTTTACTTGCGATCTTTCGTCGGTTCAAGACACAATTTCCTTAGGCCAAACTCTCCTAAAAAAATACCCACACATAGATGTTCTGTTAAACAATGCTGGTGCGTTTTTTTCGGAACATGAGCTTACAAAGGAAGGAATTGAATCTACGTTTGCCTTAAACCATTTGAACTACTTTGTTTTGGCAACTACACTTTTACCCTCGCTTCGGGCATCGGAGGACGCGAGAATTGTGAATGTCGCTTCTCGTGCGCACATGGGTGTAGAACTGGAATTCCAAAATTTGTTGGGTGAAAAAAAATACTCAGGATGGAAGCAGTACCAAAGATCTAAGCTTATGAATATTTACTTCACATATGAGTTGGCGGAACGATTGAAATCAAGCCACGTAGCAGTCAATTGTTTGCATCCAGGGTTTGTTAAAACTAAGTTTGGTCATAACAATAAAGGACTCGCAAAATCTCTCGTCCAATGGGGACAAAATCTATTTGCTATATCAGAAGAGGATGGTGCAAGGACTTCTATTTTTTTAGCAACAAGTTCTGAAGTAAAAAATGTTACTGGGAAGTACTACTCTAACCAAAAAGAGAAAAAAAGTTCAGATGTAAGCTATGATATAGCTATAAGACAGAAACTATGGCATTTTACAGAATCTATTCTGAAAGAAAAATTTAATTTCTCAGTGAGCATATGAAATACTACCACCAAACATCACCAATATCAATTCCCGTTCCTGGTGGGAAAACTATCGAAGAACATTTTGGTATTCCATCTACAAACACCTCAGATATTTCTATTGCACATATGGTGGCTCCACCTGGTTGGGGTGAACCCTTCCAAACTCCTGAATTTGATGAATGGACTTTAATGGTTTCGGGTAAAAAACAGATCGAGGTGGATGGAAAAGTTGTAGTACTAAAAGCAGGCGAATCGATTCAAATTCATAGGGGAACTAAGGTCCGTTATTCGAATCCCTTTGATGAACCAGCCGAATACTGGTCAGTATGTAAACCTGCCTTCCGAATTGAGACTGTCCATCGTGATGAATTCTGAGCAACCTGAGTTACAATTTCTCCTAGACAAAATGACAGAAGTCTCTGTCAAAAAAGGAGAATTGATCATTGAACAGTTTTCTCTTGGAGATACTTTTTATTATATAAAGTCTGGGTCAGTGCGAGTATGGAAGTATCTTGATTCCTCCAAGGAAGAGGTTCTAGATATTGGTGATTTAACTTCTGGAGAATATTTTGGCGAAATTGCACTCATTGATTCAGCTCCAAGAACTGTCAATATTACCGCACAAGAGGATTCTCTTCTTTTTGTACTCACAAGAACGTCTTTTTACGAGCTCATTGAAACAAATCCGAAAACTACTTTAACAATTTTAAAAATACTAACGGCGAGAATACGAAACTCGGAACAAAGAGAAAACTCGGTTCTAATCGAAAAAAACAAACATCTGATCACTAAAAACAGACAACTAGGCGACGCGCTTAAAGAACTCAAAAAAAATGAAGAAATTCGTTTGGGTCTTATGGAAGAGTTAAAAAAGCAGAATGAAACTTTGGAGGAAATGGTCAAAGAACGTACTGCAAAATTAATGAACTCTTTAAAGATAATACAGGAAGATTTAGAAACTGCAAAAACCATTCAGAGAAACATTTTACCATTGGGTATCAAAAGAATTGCACATCTAGATTTTAGTTCGGCTTTTGAACCAATGAGTGAAGTGGGTGGAGATGTTTTTGATGTTGTACGTCTTGGACCATCAAAAATTCGACTTTTTTTAGCCGACGCTATCGGACACGGTGTCCAAGCTGCGCTTATTACAATGGCAATCAAAGCAGAATTCGATCATTTAAAATTTGAAGCCCAAACTCCTGCTGATCTTTTATATTCTCTCAACCAAATTTTTATCGATCGTTATGGTAAAAAATCAAACCAGTTTACAGCCGTTGTTGTAGACGCAGAACTTTCAAAAAATGAACTTGAATACTCTTGCGCAGGACATAACGATCCGTATATTCTCAGTAAAAATAAAATTATCCCACTTACAGAGTCCGGTGTGATGTTAGGTTTGGAAAAAGATGTTGAGTATCTTAACTTCTCGTTACCCTTTCAGTTTGGAGACAGTCTATTTATGATATCGGATGGGTATTTAGAACAAGAAAATGATTCGGGTGAATTTTTAGGAGAACAGAATCTTTTACAAATTTTTAGAGATTCAATGGATCAGAATTTGAATTTAAATCAAACTGTAGAATATTTAATGGATCGGTTCCATAAGTTCCGAGGTAAAGAGCCAATGATGGACGATGTTACTATTTTAGGAATTGGAACGAGAGTAGAAGGTTAGGAGAATTACGTGGGACTTATTATTGCATATATACTTTTTATTCTGAATTTACTTTGGCTGATCCCGATAATCTATCCCGTGTATTTTTTAAAGCTGATTCCGATTGTATCGATACGCAAGTCAGTTGATGGGTTTTTAGTTTGGATTGGTGAAATTTGGATCCAAAACAACTATCGAATTTCACAAATCTTATTTGGCGTTCAATTTGAGGTTCATTCAGTGGATTGGGCACATTTGTCAACAAATGGACGTTATATGTTGGTCTGTAACCACCAGTCTTGGTCAGATATTTATATCATTCAGTCTGTTTTAAATAGAAAGATTCCCTTAATTCGATTTTTCATTAAGGAACAACTGAAGTATGTTCCTATTCTTGGAACAGCTTGGTTAGCGCTTGATTTTCCTTTTGTTAAACGGAGCTCTAAAAAAGACCTAATCAAAAATCCAGAACTAGCACACCAGGACCTTCAGAATGTAAGAAATGTTTGTAAAAAATTCATTGGGTATCCTTTCTCAATTCTCAATTTTGTGGAAGGAACCAGGCGAACTCCTGAAAAGGTGGCAAAACTTGCAAAAAAAAATCCTTACAATCACCTGTTACGTGCACACAGCAGTGGTATTTCCGTTGTTTCTACTGCTTTAAAGAATGAGTTAGATGGGTATATTGATTTAACAATTGTTTATCCAAAAGAAAATCCAAGCTTTTTAGATCTAATGTCTGGCGAAATTAAAAAGGTAAAAGTATTCATCCATTTTATACCCTCAAAGGATATCCCCATGGAAGAGAATGAAAATTTAGCCCCTTTATCTAAGGCGATGAAACGTTGGATCGATGAGAGATGGAGGCAAAAAGATGAACTATTATCTAGGGAAAAACAAACAAACCATGTATCCTAGTTCCTGTTTTGAAGCTTCTAAATTTTTCATAGGAATCCTTGCACTGTTTCTTTCTGCAAATTGTAAGTCAATAGATCCACTTCCATTTAATCCAGTCGTAAAACCAGAATTTGCTGGTATATATGAGAAAAACACATATTTAAAAGATGCCAAGTTGGTTGCAAAAGGAAAAATTAATGGTCTAGAGTCTTTGGACTTGGATGAAGATGGAAATATTTATGGTGGTGATGCGGAAGGCAATATAATAAAAATCAACTCATTAGGAGAGATATTTTACATAGCGAACACGGGAGGAAGACCGCTTGGCGTTCAGTTTGATAAACAACAAAAACTCATCGTTGCAGACGCTTACAAAGGACTATTGTCTATTTCTAAAAAGGGTGAGATTCAAATCCTAGTAGACGAATTTCATGGGGAAAAATTGAAATTTACAGATGACTTGGATATTTCCTCCGATGGGAAAATTTATTTTTCGGATGCGAGCATTTACGAACAAAAAGATTATTTATATGATTTATTGGAAGCCCGCCCACACGGAAGAGTGTTTGTGTATGATCCGAAAACAAAAAATACAAGCTTACTTCTTGATGGTCTTTACTTTGCCAATGGAATCGCACTTTCTGAAAATGAAGATTTTTTATTGATAAACGAAACTTACAGGTATCGTATCACTAAACTTTGGTTAAAAGGTAAAAATTCTGGTAAATCTGAAATATTAATCGAAAATCTTCCTGGTTTTCCTGATAATATTACTAGAAACGAAAAAGGCGAGTTTTGGGTATCACTTTTCACTGTTCGTAATGATCGAATGGACAAAATGCACCCATCTGTTTGGACTAAATTACTAATTTCTAAATTGCCTAAGTTTTTGTGGCCTAAGCCGGAACCTTTTGGATTTGTTTTAAAACTGGATGAATCTGGTAATCCTATTAAAACTTTGATGGATCCTGAAGGTAAAAATCTAAAAGAAATAACAAGCGCTATAGAAAAGAAAGGAAAGTTATATATTGGTAGTCTGTATATGGACAGAATTGGTGTCTACGACTTAAGAGAGAGACAATGAGCCTCATTGATTGGGTTGGTTTGTTTGGCATTATGGTGTTTGCTATTTCGGGTGCATTGGCAGCGATGGAAAGAGAAAAACACCACCACGATCTTTTTAGCGTTTTTTTTACTGGTTTTATAACAGCTATCGGCGGAGGGACACTTAGGGATATAACACTCGGAAATTATCCAGTATCTTGGGTTCGAGATGTAAATATACTTTGGGCAATATTTACAGGATTTTTATTAATTGTGATATTTCCAAAAACTCTTGTTAAATTAAGAAAAGAACTATTTCTTTTTGATACTTTGGGTATTGGGATTTATACGATTCTTGGGACTAGAATTGCTTTGGATAATGGTGTAAACCTATTTGCGAGCGCAATTTTAGGTATGATTACTGCAATTTTTGGAGGTGTCATCAGGGATACACTAATGAACGAAATTCCATTTATCTTCCGCAAAGAAATCTATGCCACTGCCTGTCTCGCTGGGGCTGTTTTGTACATTGCCCTCGATGCTTTTCCAATCCACCGTGACATAAATTTTATCCTGTCTGCATTGGTTGTTGTTTTGATCCGTGTTCTTGCCGTCCGATACAATCTCAGTCTTCCTAAAATTCCCAGTCCCAAAGATCTGCAAAAGTAACCTTGCATCGATTACTTAGCATTGTAGTGTATTTCATGACTAGGATTGTCCACAAAGAAAATCCCTTAAACATAGTTTACCCGAGTACAAATAATATCTTGAAAGGATGTCGTTTTTAATTTTACTGTTGTTCTATAAGTTCTGTAATGAGATGAATTAGTACTTCTCCTAACAAGAAAATGGATGCAACTATATGTCAACGGCAAAAGCGATTAGTTTAGAATACAGACAAGAGTTAGGTTTACACACAAATATCAGTGATATCAATCAGCCGATAGAAGAGAATGCACCGTTTCATTTTAAATTTTATCAAGTATCTGATGAAGTAGAAAATACGCTGTTCCAGATACTCGATAGATTTTTATTGCAAATGGATTTAATATTTGTAAGAGAATCCGTGTTAGCCGCTATCAAAGAGACTATCACAAACGCGATAAAGGCGAACGCCAAAAGAGTATATTTTAAAAACAAAGCAAGTGATATCTTTAACAAAGATGATTATTCCAATGAAATCGCTGACTTTAAGCAAACGTATTTAGACAATCGTGAAGAAATTGAAGAATCTTTACAGAAACACAATTTTGGTGTATTTGTTTCATTCATTCATAATAAAAATCTAATGCGCATCCGTATTATGAATAATGTGCAACTTACTGAAGAAGAAATAAGCCGTATCAAATTGAGAATTGAAAAAGCCAAGACTTACAATGATTTAGCGGAAGCATTTATGGATATGTCCAATGAAGAGGAAGGTGCAGGCCTTGGACTTATTATGACACTGATGATGTTAAAAAATGATGGTCTTGGCGAATCCGCTTTCAAATTCGAGTCTGGTGAAAATAAAACCATCTTTATGATTGATATCCCATCCAAGATTTCCAAAGAAAACGTTAATGTGGATAAAATCGATATCATGGTAGCACATATCGACAACTTGCCTACCTTTCCAAAGACCATCCAAGATATCCAAGCCGCTATTGACAAACCCAACTCAAGTATTGGATCAATAGCAGAAATGATCAAGAAGGACGTGGCTTTAGCTGCGAATATTCTAAAACTTTCCAACTCCGCGGCATTTCGGAGAGGTAGTAAAGTAGAGACACTAGACCGCGCCATTCAGTTGATTGGATTAAAAGAATTACAAAATCTTCTCTATAGTTTGGGCACCAAGCAGTTGTTAGAGGATAAATTCCCTGCATTCCAATCAATATGGGAAAAATCAAATGAGTGTGCATATTACTGTAAGGCAATTGGCAACCGAATGGGTATGAATAAAAACAATGTGAGTAACTTACTTGCAGCGTCTTTGTTACATGATATCGGTGAAATTTTACTTATTTCTTTTGATCCTGAAAATATGAAACAAATACGTAACTATTCTACTTCAAAAGAAATAGCTTCAACGATCAGTATGGAAGAGGCAGCGATGGGAATCACCCATTCAAAACTCGGAGCCATGGTGAGTGAAAAATGGAATTTTCCTATTCTGTATACGAAGGCAATGGAATACCATCACAGGCCGCTTCTTGTCGATGAAGTGTATCAAGATATAATTTTCCCAATTTATTTGGGAGATATGATGATTGCTATCAACCAAAAAGATGCAAAGTCTTCCGAGATACCGCAAGAAATTCTAAAGTATTGCAAGTTTTCGAGTAAGGCGGAATTTGATTCATTCCGTACGAATATCAAAGAGCAATACCAGGTAGATTAGTTTCCAAATTTGATCTACTGACTTTTGGATTTTCTATAATCCAAATATCTCTTTTGAAATTCGTAATATCTGGGAATAGATACATTTCGTACGTAAGATTGGTTTGGATTTCGTTTTATAAAGTCTTGGTGGTAGCCTTCTGCTTTTGTAAATCGTTTCAGTTCCAAGATTTCTGAAATAATAGGGTTTCGCCAAACATTTGCTACTGCAATTTCCTTTTGAATCTCGATAGCAATTTTTTTCTCTATGTCCGTTTTGTAGAAGAGTATCGATCGATACGATGATCCTATATCGGGACCTTGCCGATCTTTTGTGGTTGGATCATGAGAAAGAAAAAAGATTCGGCACAACTCAGCGAACTGAATTTTGGATGGATCATAATACACGAGGACAGTTTCAGCATGACCTGTTGTTTCAGTATTGACGGAGTCGTATGTCGGATTCTCTGTATGGCCACCTGCATACCCCGACACCACTTCCTTTACCCCAGGAATGGACTCAAATATATGCTCCGAACACCAAAAACATCCTTCGGCAAAAGCGGCAATGGAGGTTCCAGGAGGGCTTGTAAGAGGGAGTTCTTCAATTTTGGAGCTAGATAGAGAGAGAGGAGAACAGGCAATGGAATCGAGTAAAATGAAAACGCTAAAAAGTTTAAACCCCCATTCCATTCTATTTTTTGGAGATCTTTCCTGTTTTGCCTGATTCATACTCCTTAGAACGTAATGGAAGCACAAAGGATTAAAAATTTTAGCGCGGGGTTATATCTTTTTCTACTCTTTCTTCTTGGTTTTCTCTTCTTAGAACGGTGAATTGAAAACTGGATCGGTTTGTCTGGTTAAGAACTTTCGTTGCATAGACACCTAAAATCACAAAACCAAGGGCAAAATAGGGTAATAGAACGGGGGTCAGATCAATATACGCAAGTATGTAGCTACCAATCAATATTGATCCTTGAGATAGCAACCAAACAAGTATATGGCGAGTTAAAAAAATAAACCATCCAGATTCTTTTATTTTATTTTGGAAACCTTGCAGAACAATTCCGAGAAGGGGAATCTTTAGGAAGATACCAACCACTCCAAAAAGCAAAAACCCAAAAAGAAAAATCCAAACCGATGAAAAAATTAAATTCCACCAGAATAGAAAATGGGCAGGCCCCACAAGCCTTTCCGGCCACAAAAAGCCTTTTTGGATGCTGTTAAAAAAAATTTGACTTAAAAAAATAAAGAAACCAAACACAAATCCAATTCGATGGTAGGAGAGAAAGTTTGACTACAATTTTTTGCTGAGTATCGTTTTTCCCTTTCGAAAATCTTCTAAAATTTCTCGTTCTTTATCTGTGAAATTTTTCACAAAACAATCATTAGCTTTTTCTTTTGTGGATATGGTTGATAAGGGAAAGTTTCTTAGAGTATTTGCGGACCTACCTATTTTCCCTGGGACAGAAACCAAAAAAAGGTATTCTTCGAGACTTGCCAAACGTTCTCCTTCCGGTAAAAGCAATCCTATTTCTTCACATGAATTGATTGTTTCGTATAAAAATTTAGAGTAGATTTCCATTTTTTCCGTTTCTGTTGTTGGTTTGAGATTTAAAATTTCAGAAGCAATTACTGATTCTAAACAATTCGCGTTCGAATCTGTGATTTTTCGGGCATCGGAAATTTGTTTGCTGATCTCACCTTGGGAAAGAATTTTTTCTTCTACCGTACAAAGTCCTCTAGGTCGCCGATCACATGAAACATTTTCAGTTTCATTTTTAAATTCCTTAATTTTGCAATTCCCTTGGGATCGTAAAATTGCAATTGTAAACATCCAAGCGGATTGCTCCTCGTTTTCCTTTTTTTGCAGTTCGGTTCCCTCTCTACAAGAGAATAGAAAAAACAGGAAGATCAAGAATCGTTTCATTAGAATCGAGCCTCCATCCCAAGGTTGATTAAGGGAAGATTGATCATTGATCCATTTGGTCTTTGGGAGATGATGTAAGGAGAGTTTACCGTATCGTACTCTGGTTTGGGATTAACACCTCTTTGGTAGTTGCTTAAGTTATCAAATGTAAAACCAACTTGATTCATTCTTCCATAAACGTTTACAAATTCTAGATAAACATTGATGTAACCCCAACTATAGAAGTCGAATGAATCGATTCGAATATCAATTTGATGGAAAGGTATAAATCGATCACTATTAAAATTTTTTGAAAACTCTGGGATAAAAAAACTTATTCCTCCCGAACCTGCTTGTCCTGCCCTATTTGCTCCAATGATTGGAGTATATGGGTTTCCAGAAAAATAACGGAATCTTCCTCCGAATTGCCATTTAACATTGAATTTATATCCGAAAACTAAGTTGAGAATATGTCTTCTATCTAAATCATAGAGTTCTTTTTCGTCGTTATTGTAAATCAATTCAAATTGGTTGTCATCGTAGTAGTTTAGGTAATTGGTTCCAAGTTTGGTTTGGAGAAGTAGTCTTCTCGCACTATTTGAAATCGTCAAGTTTTGCCTTTCTTCATTGGAGAGGCGAGCTTGGTTGTTGATTCTTTTTGTAATAGAATTTGTGTAAGACAACCATCCAAACATGCCAGATGATTCTCTAGGATCTTTCGTTTTTTTGATAAAAATCTCGACTCCCTCAGAGTGGCCATATCCAATATTAGAATAGTTTAAATTACGTGGGCGAAATGGATTTTGTAATTCAGTATTAGGGTTTCGTGCAAGCAATCTTAAATCTGAATTTGGACTATAGGGATCCGTGATAAATGCGTCTGCAACAATAATGTTTTGAAAAATATTTCTAAACCCTTCGACTTTGAACGACCATCCCTTCGGTAATTCTTGTTCAATACCTATTGTATTGTGTTCTGCCCTTTCCATAAATAAGGAAGGATTTCCTGATCTACTGGAGAGTTGTTCGGGAGAAACGGGGCTATTGTAATGGATACCGTGTCCGGCTAAAATGGATGTTTTTGTAGTTTCAAAAGAATATCCACCGACAACTCGGGGAGAAAGATTGACCTCGCCCGATCCACTATAGCTATCCAATCTAGCACCAGGGATAAAGCGAAAGCCCCTCCATTTGGTTTTGAATTCAAGAAATCCAGCTGCTTCACGATATCTTATTTTTTCACCATCAATAATGGATCTAAACTGTGCATTTGTTAATAAGAGGTTATCGAAAAAATCCAAAAACAATCGGTTGTTAGATGAAATATTCTCACCTTTTAGATTCAATTCTCGAAGCCTGGATTGAACTCCCGTTTCTAGTTTGATATGATCTTCTAATATTTCCCACTCCAAACGATTTTCAGCAAAATATAAAAAATCACTCACTCGGTTTTGGAGCCCAAAAATATTCTCCGCGGTAAGCGGGTTTGATATCCTGAGTTCAAAAAATTCATCAAATTCTGTTCGCGAATAGGATAGGGTATTTCTAAATTTTTTTCCCTTGGCTATATAGCGAATGCCATCCGTTCGAAACATCCGATCGAGTCCAGTTGGTGGGCGTGGATCATCACCATTTCGTTCCAAACTTGCTTGTTGTTTTGTATATGCTTGGCGATCTCTTGTTCCAAAAGTTTGAAGAGTAATTCTATGACTGTTATTAATATCCCATATTAATTTCCATTGGTAGTCATGATATTCAGCATATTTAGCATCTTCAGGAATACCTTGCGGATAGGTTCTTAAGAGAACTAAATTTGGATAGTTCTTCCGACCGGAAGTAACCATACTCAAGTTTGGTGAAAGAATAGTTTGGTTGTATGCATCCGCCAAAAAAAAGTTAACATTTAAAATGGTTTTGTTTTCTTCGACAACATCCGTGCCGTCAATGGCAATGACTCCGCCAGTTGCAAAACCATATTTAGAAGGGAAGACTCCACTAAAAAGATCAAAACCTTTGATGAGGTTGTTATTGATCACAGAGGATTGGTTGCCCAAGTGGAAAGGGTAAGGGAGAGGAAATCCATCAAAGAAATATATGTTTTGTTTGGTTCCTCCACCTCGGATGGAAAGGTCACCACGATCACTATTTGAATACGGCGAACCTGAGGTAAGCCCACCGCTTATATTCGTAAATACGGAGGGCAATACTCCAACAGGTGTACCAACAACAACCCCAGGAATTGTTTGTATTGCTCGGAGAGAATCACCGGCAACGCCAGGAATTCTTTTGATCTCTTCCTGTCCAAGCCCGTACCGCGAAAGGTTCAGTTTTTCTCGCTCACCACTTACAACTATACCTGATTTTTTTAATCCACTTAAGGAGATATATATTTCTTGGTTGTTATATCTAATTTCTTTATTTTGAATTTCGATGGAATCGTTACTTAGTATGCGAATTTCATAATATCCTGTTCCAGGAAATTTTAAGGATACTTTTCCCAATTTGTCTGTGACGCCGGTTGCAAGCGCCTTTTTTGAAAGGATCGTAGCTTCGGGAATTGGTTTTCCTGTGCTGGAATCGACTAGAAAAAAATGAACGGACAGAGATGTCTGAGCCTTGAGCTCATTACTTAAAAGCGCTATTACAATAGAAATAGTCGCTAAAATCTGAATGATTTTCATTTTGGGATTACTTCAAAATCCCACAGTTTTCATTGGCAGGTAATGCCTCATGGATTTTTTTGGGGTAAGGTAAGTTTAAATTTTGCATGAATGAAACAAATTCGGCCTTTGATTTGTTTGCAACCCTGGGATTCAATTTTTTCTCTTCACCTATACTTGAATAAACGAAACCTTTGTAGTCGTGGCCAGGAAAGACAATGGTATCTTCTGGCAATTGGAATAACTTTTGAGTAATCGATTCATACAAAAGTTCCGCATTCCCACCTTGGAAATCTGTTCTACCGCAGCCTCGGATGAGAAGTGCATCACCCGTAAATACACATAGATTTTTTATATAGATAGAAATTGAATGTTCGGTATGACCTGGAGTTTCTAAAATCTCTAGTGCAGTATCACCCAATAGAATTTTGGATAAATCTTTCATAAAATTCGTTGCGCATTCAATTTTTGCTCCTTCTGGAACAAAGGTTTTACAATTTGTTAGCTGGCGCAAGCTCCCTGAGGAAGTGATGTGATCTGCGTGGATATGCGTTTCGATTGTAAACAGTAATTCTAAGTTGAGTTCGCGGATGAGGTTTATATCTCGATCCATTTTCTCCAAAATGGGGTCAATCAGACAACAAGTGTGAGTGGCATTATGGATGATTAAATAGGTCCAGGTTCCGGACTCCCCGTCATAGAGAGGGCGAATTTGGATATCAGAATTTGCAATGTGAGTCAATTCTTATGCCTCGTGAACTTTTTTCGTTCTTTCTTGTTAGATTTCGTTTTGATTTCGTGTTTGGCAAGAGATTTCGAACCTGACTTCACTCTCTATCTGCGGAAGAAGAAAGAAATTCAAGCAGTGCCATAGCAAATTCGTTTAAGTATCGAAGATAACCTCGCTATCTCGGAGTATAAAGCCTTTTAAAATACAATTCGACAAATGCCTTTATTCCCAAAACCAACACTGGTCCAATCCTCGGTAATTTAATCATGATGATCAAAATGGAAAAATAAGAAAACAGGAATAGGAAGTAGAACAAAACTCCATACTCTTTAACATCAATTGGAGGATTTTGAGTCATTGACCTAAAAACCGATACCATTTTTTGAAATTCATTTTTTTCAGGAATTTTGGGAAGACCCATCACAGTCCACGCAAAATCTTCTTTATATTTTAGAAAAGGTTTCGTTCTAAAGAAATAAGAAATTTTTGGGATGTAACGAAAGCAAGCGAGCATAAACATTCCCCAAATAAAAAATATCTCTCCTTGGTTCAGTGATTTGTACAATTCGAAAAAATTAAAATTTTGACCGATGTTTCCTGTAAAGGCAACGGATAGAAACAACTCGATTAGCATATAAAAGAAAAAATTAAAACCAATGAGCAGGAGAATCAAACAAATACATACAATGATTAGTATCGATCCAAAAAATCCCATAAAGAATACATAGAACAGTTTACCTATGAAAGGATCAGGAACATCCAAGTCTGCCAACCCCATATCTTTTCCGAGATCCCAAGCTGCATATGTAGCAGTGGTCGCAAGTCGTAGAAGACCAAAGCCAAAAAGAAAGTACATTTCCATGTAGAAGGGGATAACAATTGTTTTTAAGTCGTTAGAAAAAAAGAAAATACCTATGAGCGGGGATAGATCCACAAACCATTCGGACCATTCCTGTCTAGACCAAGGGAGGAGGCTAATCATTTTATCTTTCACAGTATTTCCTTAGATGTAAAAAACGTAAAAAACCCAGGTACAAATTCGGAAAAATTTTCCCTCTGTTTATGAAAGAGAAAAAACCAAATGCCGAAAACCATTAAATTGTATCAAATTTTAGAAAAAGCAGAAATCGATACGAAAATATCGATTGAAATACAAGATTGGATTGTAGATACTATAGATGAAAAACGGGACCTTATGATGAGCCAGTTCCAAGAATCTAAACTCATTCCTTTGCAAGAACGGATAGATGTATTGCGGGAAGATATGAATTTAAGATTCCATTCTGTAGATGAAAAGTTTGATACACTGCGATCGGAGATGAATACAAGATTCCATGCCGTAGATGAAAAGTTTGATAACTTACGATCAGAGATGAATACAAGATTCCATGCTGTAGATGAAAAGTTTGATACACTGCGATCGGAGATGAATACAAGATTCCATGCTGTAGATGAAAAGTTTGATACACTGCGATCGGAAATGAATACGAAATTCCATGCTGTCGATGAAAAGTTCGATACGCTTCGATCAGAGATGAATACGAAATTCCAAGCAGTGGATGATAAGTTTGATCTGATGCGTCTTGAAATGAATTCTAGATTCACTGTAGTGGATGAAAAAGCGGATGCGTTTCGTAAAGAAGTGAATGCACGATTTGACTCATTGGAAAAAAGATTGGATACGACAAACTTTTCCATACGGATTTTGGGAGTCCCGATCGTGGGCGCAACGATAGGCGCATTAGGTGTCCTTGTCTTAGAATTTATCAAACAGGTGAAGACCTTACTTTAGAGGGAAAAAAAGGCAAAAATTTTGCCTCACCCGCTCCCATCCCCCGCGCCAGGGATAGTAGCGGCATCGAAGCGCATGCGGAGATGGGAGCGGATAGCCCGGTCCCTGCTTTCGATTGGATTTTGGGTATCGCTCCGTTGGGAGGCGCCCTGAGATTCCCTTGACAGTCCGTCCGTTTCCCAAATCCTGGCAAGGAAGCTAAAGCAAGGTGCTTGTTTTATGAACAAATCCCAAATCGGGAACCTACTTCTCGTGCTGTTTTTGGGGCTGATGGCGGGAGCTGTGGCGGGGGTAGTCCTCGACCGCGTCCTTGGTACCAATTATCTCTCAAGGTTTTTGTTCGAATCACCGGTCTCGTTTGAGCTTTACATAATTAAGGTCGAGTTCCAGCTAACCCCTGCAAGTCTTGTTGGTCTTGTAGCATCTGGATATCTCGCACTAAAAAAGGGGTAACTATGTCTGTAATTTCCATGAAGAGTCTGCTTGAGGCAGGCGTACACTTCGGCCACCAAACACGTCGTTGGAATCCAAAAATGAGTCCTTATGTTTATACGGCTCGAAACGGAATCCATATCATTGACCTTCAAAAAACAGTTCAAAAAACAAAAGAGGCGTATGATGCCCTTCGTAAATTAACTGGACAAGGTAAAAAAGTTCTTTTTGTTGGAACCAAAAAACAAGCTCGAGGTGCGATTGAAAGGGCAGCTCAAGCATGTAACATGTATTATGTGTCTAACCGTTGGCTCGGTGGACTTCTCACTAACTGGAATACTGTAAAAAAATCCATTGCTCGTTTGAAAAAACTAGAGAGTATGGAAGAGTCTAACTCCTTCGAGTTGGAAGCACGTACTAAAAAAGAAGCTCTTTCACTGAAACGAGAATTGGAAAAACTCCGCCAAACGCTTGGTGGGATTAAGGATATGGCTGTCATTCCTGAAATTCTTTTTGTAATTGATCCTAAAAAAGAGGAAATCGCTGTTAGCGAAGCTAAAAAATTGGGACTCAAGGTATTTGCTGTGATCGATACAAACTGCGATCCAGAGCCAATTGACTATCCAATTCCCGGTAACGACGACGCGATTCGTGCCATTTCATTATTTTTGGACACTATGGCTAATGCAGTTCTCGAAGGAACTGGTGGCGAAGTGATCCAAACAAATTTTGCTGAGGATATGGACGCAGAACAACTTGCATTGGAATACCAAGGTGAGTATGATGAGTCTGGAAAATTCATCATGGACGATGAACTTCCTCCCGTAGCGAAAGATATTCCTGTCGATCCAGAAGCTGTAAAAAAAGCAGAAGTGGAAGTAAAGGCAGAAGATTCAAATTCAGAAGGAAAATAATTAGAATGGCTGTTAGTTCAGAACAAATCAAAGACCTCCGCGAACGAACTGGTGCGGGGATGATGGACTGCAAAAAAGCCCTCGAAGAAAACGGGGGCGATATTGAAAAAGCAGTTACTTACTTACGGGAAAAGGGTCTAGCAAAGGCTGCAAAAAGAGCGGGAAGAGAAACCGGTGAAGGTAAAGTAATCGCTTATATCCATGGAAATGGCAAAACTGGCGTATTACTTGAGTTAAACTGTGAAACTGACTTTGTTGCCAACAACGAAGCTTTTGAAGCATTAGGAAAAGAAATTGCCCTTCAAATCACTGCGATGAATCCTCTCTATATCAATGAAGAGTCAATCCCTCAGGCTGAAATTGACTCCGAGATGTCTGTGCAAAAAGCTCTTCTTGAAAAAGAAGGAAAAAAGCCAGAACAGATCGAAAAGATTCTCCCAGGGAAAATGAAGAAGTATTACGAAGAGATTTGTTTGGTCCACCAAAAATCCATTCGTGACAATTCAAAAACCATCCATGACTTACTCCAAGAAGCAATCGCCAAGTTTGGTGAAAACATTACAGTTGGTAGGTTCTCGAGGTTCCAAGTAGGTGGGCAGTAATCCTCGTTTCAAACGAATTTTGATCAAACTCTCTGGCGAGGCACTTGCTGGAGAGGGTGAGCTTGGCATTGATACGAACAAAACGTTCTCTCTTGCAGGACAAATCAAAGAAGTCCACAATCTAGGTTTGCAAGTTGCAGTTGTTGTGGGTGGTGGAAACATGATCCGCGGCGAAACTCTTGCTAAATCGGGAATGGAACGTGCTACAGCAGACTATATGGGTATGCTTGGGACTATCATGAATGCTCTCGCATTACAAGATGCTTGTGAAAAGCAAGGTATGTTTACCCGGGTGCTTTCTGCTATTGAAATGAAATCTGTTGCCGAGCCGTATATCCGAAGACGAGCTGTAAGACACTTAGAAAAAAACCGTGTAATCATATTTGCTGGCGGAACAGGAAATCCGTATTTCACGACCGATACAACGGCTAGTCTACGCGCTGTCGAAGTGGGATGTGAAGTGATTTTAAAAGCAACCAAGGTTGATGGCGTATATACCGCCGATCCCAAAAAAGATCCTCAGGCAAAGCGTTACGTCCAAGTTTCCTTTATGGAGTCCATCAAACACCGCTTAAAGGTTATGGATTCTACGGCACTCAGTCTTTGTATGGATAACAATATGCCGATTATCGTATTTGATATTTTTAAACAAGGCAATCTTAAGAATTTAATCACTGGTGATCCAATAGGCACTCTGATTTCTAATTCTGAGGAAGTGGTGTTAGATGGTAGATGAAATTATAAAACAAATGCAATCCAAGATGGATAAAACGGTAGATGCTTTGAAAAAAGATTTTTCTACGATCCGAACAGGAAAAGCTAATCCAATGATGGTGGAAGATGTGCGTGTAGATTACTATGGTACGATGACGCCACTTAACCAGCTGGGAAAAATTGCCTGCCCAGAACCACGTATGATTCTTATCACACCTTTTGAAAAAGGGATGTTAAAGGATATTGAAAAGGCAATTTTTTCTGCATCTCTTGGACTCACACCAAATAATGACGGGTCGAGCATTCGGATCAATATTCCTGAGCTAACAGGGGAAAGGCGAAAAGAGTTGGCAAAGGTAGTAAAGCAAAAGGCCGAAGAAAAAAAAGTTGCTATTCGAAATATCCGTCGTGATGCGAACGATGATCTCAAAAAACACCAAGCCGAAATGTCTCAGGATGAAATGAAAGGACACCAAGACCGCATCCAAAAGGTTACGGATTCATACATTGCAAAGATTGGAGATCTGGAAAAGGAAAAAGAAAAAGAGATCACCACTCTTTAATTTTCTATGAACTTTAAAACCATCCCGGCCCACATTGCAGTCATTATGGACGGTAATGGAAGATGGGCCGAAAACCAAGGGAAAAAAAGGACAGACGGACATAGAGAGGGTGCAAAAGCCATCGACCGTTTGTTAGATGTAGCATTAAATTACAAAATCAATACGGTTTCCCTCTACGCGTTTTCGACAGAAAATTGGAAAAGACCCATCACCGAAATTCAAACGATATTTGGGCTATTAGTTGAGTTCATCGAAACGAGACTTGATGATATCCATAAAAAAGGAATCCGCATTCATCACAGTGGTTCTCGTAAAAAATTGTCGAAAACTGTCCTTTCAAAAATTGACACTGCTGTGGAACTTACAAAGAAAAATAAAAACCTCCATGCAAACTTCTGTTTGAATTATGGTGGTCAAGAGGAGATTCTTAGTAGTTTTGATCGTGTCCTCGCCCATAGGAAATTAAAGAAAGAACCCTTGGACCGACCTATCTCTTCCAAAGAATTTCAAAAATATTTGTATACATCGGCTCTTCCACCCGTAGACTTATTGATCAGAACTGCAGGAGAGCAAAGGATCTCAAATTTTTTGCTCTGGCAAAGTGCTTATGCTGAAATTTTTTTTACAAATACTCTCTGGCCTGATTTTAACCAAAAGTCACTTGAGGAAGCACTTATGTTTTTTGAGACTCGAAAAAGAAAATTTGGTGGTTTGTTATGAGTGAAACAACACTTCGGATTCTATCTTCCATCGCGCTGGTCGCGGTTTATATCTTCATGATCTTCCATTCTGCATGGTATTATGTTGAATTTTATCTTTTTGGATCAGCGATTATTTTTCTTGGCATTAAAGAACTCTATGCCTTTTGCAAAAGGGAAGACTCGAAACCATTTGTGGGAACTGGCATTTTTTTCTCGATTCTCATCTTTACGGTTTATTACATCCAGTTTTTGGGTCTTCAGTTCAATGTAACTCCTCCGAGTTCTATATTAGAACTTTCTAAACTCTTTAGAGAAGGGTTCCATCCAGTTTCTTTTTTGTTGATTGCGCTTTTGATCGTGGTTTGGATTTTGCAAATCATCAAGCGACCGTTAGATGGTGCTTTGTTTTCTGCGAGTGCAACGATGCTTGGTCCATTGTATCTTGCCTTGCCTGTGGGGCATTTTTTACTTTTACTTGCTTTTCCTTTCGGGGAGTATTACATCTTTCTTGTATCAACGATTACATTTATCAGTGATGCAGGTGCATACTTTGGTGGTCGGTGGTTTGGAAAACATTCTGCAGGATTAAAGATTTCTCCTAAAAAAACATGGGAAGGCTATATCACAGGAAATCTTTCTGCGATCCTATCCGTATTACTTTTGAATTACCTTTGGGAACATTTTAGCGGCTTAAAACTCCCTATGGGAACACTTGAATCCATTTGCTTAGCTTTCGTCGTTTCCATCATTTCTGTGATGGGTGATCTTGCCGAATCTGCTATGAAGCGAGATGCAAAGATTAAGGACTCCTCGCAATTGATCCCAGGCCATGGAGGTCTTTTGGATTTGGCAGACGCACTTCTCTTTACTGTGCCTGTTGTATACTATTACATTCTTTTTAAAGGTTTCCTAGGGTTTTCTGTCTGAGGAAGCCAGTCTAAGTTCTGATGATTGGTGTTAGTGTTTTAGGTATATCTGGTTCTGTTGGTCAGTCTACCGTAAAAGTCCTACGCCAGTTCCCAGAACATTTTTCCCTCAAAACTTTTTCCGTCCACGGCAATGTGGAATATGCAAAATCACTTATTGGTGAATTTTCTCCCGAGCTAGTTTGTGTAACTGATCCTACAAAACGGGGGGCTCTTGGGGAATCTTATTTGAATACCAAGATTCTATACGGAGAAGAAGGTCTCTTGGATCTTGTTACAAATTCTTCTGTTAGAGTAGTTGTAACGGCAATTGTTGGGGCAAGGGGAGTTTTGCCAACGATATCCGCAATCAAAGCTGGCAAAAAAATTGCTATTGCAAACAAAGAAACACTTGTTACATTTGGACCTCTTATAAATCAACTTTTAGAAAAACATAAAGTTTCACTTGTTCCCGTAGATTCCGAACACAATGCACTCTTCCAATTGATTAATAGAGAAGAGAGATCCAATATTCGAGCTATTACTCTGACTGCTTCCGGTGGAAGTTTTAGGAAAATGCCCCTGGAAGATTTACCAAATGTTACCATTAAACAAGCATTAAACCATCCAACTTGGTCGATGGGTCCAAAAATTACGGTGGATTCTGCGGGCCTCATCAACAAAGGTTTGGAGGTCATCGAAGCACATTTTCTCTTTGGATTTTCATATGACCAAATTGAGGTCGTTATACACCCTCAGTCTCTGACACATGGGATAATCGAAACTCTAGACGGGGCTTGTTTGCAGTATACAAGCCATCCTGATATGATATATCCGATCGCCCATTCCTTGTTTTATCCCGAACCCATACCAAAATTACTGATCGACCGAAAGCCCGTCACTTGGGGATCTATGGAATTTTTTCCTCCAGACTACAAACGATATCCCGGTTTGAAGTTGGCATTTGATGCAGGTAAAGCGGGCGGAGTTGCACCATGTATATTTAATGCTGCCAATGAAGAAGCTGTAACTTTGTTTCTAAATGAAGAGATTCGATTTATTGACATTCCGAAAATAATAGAATCTTGTCTTAGTCATATTCCCAATTCTTTCCCCGACGAATTGGAGGGATATCTTTCCGTAGATAAAGAAACTCGCAATTATGTTCTCAATCAATTTTCCAAAAGGCAGGTAAAGGTATGATCCTATTGATATTTGGTGCCGTTTTTATGTTAGCTGTATCTATTTTTATCCATGAATTGGGTCATTTGTTATGTGGTAAACTTGTCGGAGTCGAAGCTCGTATTTTTTCGTTAGGCTATGGAAAGGGAATTTGGAAAAAACGAATCGGCAAAACCATTTACCAGATAACGGCAATCCCAATTGGTGGATACGTGCTCTTTCGGGGAGATGAATATTCTAAAAACAAAAAACCTAAAAAGGGAGATTTGATGTCGGCACCTCCTTTGCGACGTATGATACCCGTCTTAGGTGGGCCATTTGCAAATTTGGTATTGGGCTTTGTGTTGTTGTTCGTTTTAGATCTCTCTGGGGATAGCCCTTCTTCCAATCGCATATTCATCGAAGATTCCAATCAAATTTTTAGCCCTGCCTACAATGCTGGTCTTCGAACAGGTGACCGTATAACTAAGGTAAATGGTAAGCCTACGGAAAATTTTGAAGAAATATTTACAAATGTTACGTTGACAACGGGGGACCCGATTTCAGTTGAATTTGAACGTGAGGGCAAACGTACCGAGGTTCAAGTAGTTCCAAATTTATTTTCCGCAGGTGGTCATCCAACAATTGGAGTTATGCCATTTGGAGAAAGACGAGTTGTTGCAACATTTACTTATTCGGAGCAATTGAGTCATTTTATTGGAAATCTTTTGGATAAAGATGATAAATCTTCAGAGTTTTTTCAGGAAAAATTGGAAGAAAGAAAATCTGAAATCCCCGAAGAGATTTTAAAAAGAAGAGAAATCCAAGAGCGAGAGAGATCCATCCGTAGAAGGGCACTTACTTATCTGAAGGATGGAGATGTTATCCTTAAAGTGAATGGAGTATCCGTACACACTGTTCCTGAGCTTCAGGCAGAATTGGGGAAATACCAAGGTAAATCAATTCCGATTTTAGTTGAAAGAAAAATCTATCCCCTGCTAACTCCTTGGGCAACCCAGGAGGAAACAGTTGAAATTCCTGTCCTCGGGGCAAATGTCTTTGAATTCTATGATATTAGGCATCCAAAATTCATTGAATTGAATGTTCCTTATTTGCGTTTGGATAGCTACGATCCTGAGATAGAAAATCGTCTATCAAATCTTAAAATTGGGAATTCCAGTTTTGAATCACCTGATCAAATAACAGAATATCTCAAATTGAATTCAGGAAGAAAAGATATCTTAATCGGGAACATGAAGTATTCTGCGGAGCCAAAATTAAAGCCGATAGGTCTTCTTGGATTTAGAGCCAGTATGAAATTTGATCCTGAAAAAGTAGAAAGAGAGACATCTATAGTAATGGCTTTCGGAAATGCATCCAAGAAAGTCTATGAAAATGTGGCTACGACTCTCACTGGAATCAAAATGCTTTTTTCTGGATTACTTTCTCCGAAAGAAAATCTATCTGGGCCAATAGGTATAGTCCAAATAGCAGGTATTAGTTTAGAATATGGATGGGCTACCTATCTGGATTTTGTTGCAAAAATATCGCTTGCTTTGATGGTGATGAATCTTTTGCCAATTCCTATGGCAGATGGTGGACATATAGTACTTTACGCCTATGAAGCCATTGCTGGTAGACCACTTCCTAAAAAGGCTATCGAAGTCGTCTTTCGTTTGGGCTTTTTCTTCTTAATTGGCCTTGGTCTTTATGTTTCATTTAATGATGTGATGAGAATTTTTTAGTCCATTATTTCTTTCGTTAAAAAAATGAATGTTTAAGATCGTATTGATGAAAATTATTTTTAAATAAAAAGAGAAAAATATCTATGAGAGCTAGTTCTTACTTAATCCCTACAACTAAGGAAGACCCACAAGATGCTGTTGTAGCGTCACATAAGTTGATGATGCGGGCAGGTCTTGTAAGGAAAACATCTTCGGGTCTATACGCTTATCTTCCATTGGGCCTTCGTGTTTTAAAAAAAATTGAAGCTATTGTCAGAGAAGAGATGGATTCTTCTGGAGCACTTGAGTTCCAACTGCCCATCTTAACTCCTAGTGAAATTTGGAAAGAGTCTGGTCGTTGGGATAAAATGGGAAAGGAAATGTTCCGGCTAAAAGACCGTCATGATAACGAAAGTTGTCTAGGGCCAACTCATGAAGAATCATTCTGCTTCCTGGTAAAACCAATGGTCCGTTCGTATAAGGATCTACCAATCAATGTCTACCAAATCCACACAAAATTTAGAGATGAAATCAGGCCCAGGTTTGGTGTGATTCGATCTCGCGAGTTTACCATGAAGGATGCTTATTCCTTCCATTTAGATGATGAATCTCTTGATCAAACGTATCAGTTGATGCGAAAGACTTACCGTAAAATCTTTGCTAGGTTAGGACTGACAACGATACCTGTCCAGGCGGATTCAGGGAATATGGGTGGATCTGCCTCGGAAGAGTTTATGGTTGTATCTCCGATTGGTGAAGAAACTCTAACCATCTGTAATTCTTGTGGTTACTCTGGCAATATTGAAAAAACCCCTGTGAATCGTGAGGGATCCAAAAGCAAAAATTCATTTACCTCGGCGAATCCTATATTAGAAACTCCAAATAAAAAAACGATCCAAGAAGTAGCAGAGTTTTTGAAAACTGAGGAATCTAATCTTTTGAAAGCAGTAGCTCTGAGTTATGATGGAAGTTATGTGATTGTATTCCTAGAAGGTGACAGAGAACTCAATGAGAACAAACTCAAAAACTATCTTTCCGCAAATGAAATCCGTCCTATGGGCAATGCCGAAATGGGAAACTTCGGAATTGTACAAGGATATATAGGACCTCAGTTCGTAAAAAATGAAAAAATAAAGATCATCATTGATTCATTAGTCGATTGGGAGTATTCTTATATAACTGGTGGAAATTCAGTCGATACTCATGTGTTGATTCCGTCCTTAAAGTCCTTGTTAGATCAAAAAGATATTGAGATCGTCGATATTTCGCAAGCGAAAGCTGGGGACCCCTGTCCCAATTGTAAAGCACCACTCAAATCGGAAAAGGGAATTGAGGTAGGTCATATTTTTAAACTTGGTCAAAAATACTCTAAAGCATTTGATATTTCTGTTTTGAATGCAAATGGAAAAGCAACTATTACAACAATGGGATGTTATGGTATCGGAGTAAACCGTTGTATGGCAACTGTCATTGAACAATGCAACGATGATAAAGGAATCTACTGGCCTATAAGTATTGCACCGTTTCACGTTTGTTTGGTGAGTATCACAAAAAGTCCAGAGGATACCAAAAAGGTTGAGTCCATTTATAAGGATTTGGTTGCAGAAGGAATTGAATTGCTTTGGGATGATAGAGACTTAGGCCCTGGTTTTAAGTTTAAAGATTCTGAGCTCATCGGTTATCCCATTCGAATCACATTGGGTAAAGGGTTTTTAGAAAAGTCAGAAATTTCCATTCTGGATCGAAAGAGTATGGTTGAGGAGACTCTCGTTTACTCAGATTCACAATCCTTAGCTAAGATACTAAAGGAAAAAATCTCAGCACTTTCCAAAGATTTGGTCTGAGAGACCCTGAGAAATGCGAACAAAATTTGAAAAAATTTTGTCAATTTCGGAAAGCTCTCGCAGATTTTTGGGTGGTGTGGTAAACGGAAACCATTGGGTGGCGGGTCCAGAACCCCACCCATTCTCAGGGCGGGGTGAGTAGTTTCTCTTCCAAACGGTAAAGAAGCAGTTTCCTATTTCCCCGCGCCTTCTAAACTAGGTATATGGGAAAAAACCACAATGGATACTTTGGCGAATTCGGTGGCAGATACGCACCCGAAATTCTTACTGAGGCGCTAGAAGAACTAGAGGCCACCTATCAAAAGTTAAAAAATAGCAAAAAATTCCAAAAAGAATATTCCTATTATCTAAAAAATTATGTAGGACGACCAAGCCCACTTACTTACGCTGAAAGGCTCACCAAAAATTGGGGTGGAGCAAAGGTTTGGTTAAAACGAGAAGACCTAAATCATACGGGCGCGCACAAAATTAATAATGCAATTGGTCAGGCGCTTATTGCCCGTTATATGGGGAAAAAAAGGATTATCGCTGAGACTGGTGCAGGTCAACATGGACTAGCAACGGCGACCGTTGGTGCAATGTTTGGATTAGAAACTGTGATCTATATGGGAGCAGTGGATGTCAAAAGACAAAACCTAAACGCAAAAAAAATAGAAATGTTAGGTGCAAAAATTCTCCCTGTTACGGCAGGAGAAGCAACTCTCAAAGAAGCGACAAGCGAAGCAATGAGAGACTGGGCATTAAACGTCTCCACTACCCATTACATCGTCGGTTCTGCAATTGGTCCGCACCCTTTTCCCACCATCGTGCGAGATTTACAATCAGTCATTGGAGCGGAGGCTAGGTCTCAATTCAAAAAAGCAACCAAGTCTTTGCCAGATGCTGTGATTGCTTGTGTGGGAGGTGGCTCTAATGCAATTGGTATGTTCCATGCCTTCCTCAAAGATAAAAATGTAAAAATCTTTGGCGCAGAGGCTGGTGGACTTGGTCCTAAACCAGGAGAACACTCTGCAACCATCACGTATGGCCAAACAGGCTTCCTGCACGGTACAAAGACTTTGATTATCCAAGACAAATCGGGACAAATCGTACCTGCTCACTCTGTGTCCGCAGGATTGGACTATCCGGGAGTTGGACCCGAACATGCCTATCTTTCCAAGTCTGGTAGGGTTGATTACCGCATGGTAACAGATGAAGAAGCTCTCGATTCTTTTTTAGAAGTTAGTCGTATAGAAGGAATTATTCCTGCTTTGGAAACTGCACATGCATTTTTTATTGCGAAAGATATTGCAAAGAAGCTCGGAAAAAAGAAACAAATAGTAATTTGCCTATCTGGTCGCGGAGATAAAGATGTAACAGAAGTATTACGACTTCTCGGTGAAAAAAAATAATGAGTAAAATCAAAGATCTATTCGAAAGTAAAAAATTTAAGTCAGCCTTTATACCATATTTTACTTTAGGTGATCCGAATTATAAGAACTCTGTTGAGTATGGGAAAACTATATTGGAAAGGGGAGCTGATATTTTAGAGTTAGGGATCCCTTTTTCAGACCCAGTTGCGGACGGTCCGGTCATCCAAAGGGCGGTGGCTCGTTCTTTAAAAAATGGATTTAACTTTGAAACGATTTTTGCAGTTACTCGCGAGATACATAACCATCGACCTGAAGTTCCACTTGTTTACTTAACCTACTTCAACCCAATTTTTAGATGCGGGATAGAAGTGTTCTTAAATAAAGCAAAGGAAGCAGGAGTAGTTGGACTTGTTATTCCTGACTTACCCTTTGATACTAAGGAAAGCACTGACCTCTTCCAAGCATTAAAAAAACGAGATATGGATTTAATCCATCTTGTAACTCCAGCAACTTCAAAGAAAAGAATGGTAGATATCGCCAAAACATCATCGGGCTTTATCTACTATGTAACAAGTTTTGGGGTAACAGGTGAAAGGCGAGAATTTTCTGTGGATCTTAGAGATCGTGTTAACCAACTGAGGAAGGTTATGAAACTTCCTATTTGTGCAGGCTTTGGAATCTCCACACCGGAACAGGCCAATCAGATTTCTCAATTTTCTGATGGAATCATCATTGGTTCAGCAATACAAAGGATCATTGAAGAATCCAGCAAGGAAGAGGCTGGGACACCCAATTTGGCTCCATTGGCAGAGTATATCACGAGCATACGTCTTTCAATCCAATGATATCTGATGGCTGATTTGTAATTTTTTTCATAAAATTTCCAAAAACATTTGAGTCTTTCCAAAAAAGCCAGGAGAATGGTCGGAAATTCCTGATTTTTTAAAAGAGGCTCTATGTCCGAAAAAGACTCAAAATCGCTTACGATTTTGGACTATATTAGTTTAACTTTAGCTGTCATCGGTTCGGCAGGTGTTGTTGTTTCCGTGTTTATGACAGGCTGGGAATACGAATATTCTTGTTTGTTACTTGGACTTCTGTTACTTTTAATCTCCTCATTTTTTGTCTACAAAACCATTGAAAAGGTATCTTCCGACAAACAAAAATCAGGTGCATTATGGCTTTCTTATGTAATTGCAATTTTTATGTATACGATGGTGAATACCTTTCAACCTTTGAAAGATTTGGAAGAAGATTCAATCTCAACGCGGTTTCAATTCTTACGAGGTTCTAACACTCGTTTAGAAAATGAAGGTGAATCGGGAAGAATCGAGTTTGTTCAATCTCAGATTCCTGCCAAAGCCAGGCGAGATATAAAGATTATCGGTATTACTACTGAGTCTCTCGAAAAACTCCAAGGAACATGGCCACTGCCTTGGAAGTATTATGCCGATATCATTACGACATTCAAAGATACGAATAATATTCTAATGTTCGATATTTTCTTCGTAGATTATAAGCCCGGGCAAACCGAAGAGATGGTGGAAGCTTTAAAAAACAATCGCAATGTTCTCTTTGACTACCCTATGGAAACCAGTGCCGAATCTAAAGAAGCAGTCTTAAATCTAGAAAAGCGAATCGATGTTCTTCGACGTTTTCAAATTAAGAATGTGATTGATGAGAACGATACTGGAATCTCTTGGGTAAAGTTTCCTCAGCCACCTATTGAACCGATTGGCGAACTTTCAGCTGGCCTTGGTTTTGCGAACGTAAAAAAAGACGAATCTGGATTGAATCGAAAAATGCCTCTTGTTGTTAAAGTATATAACTCAGGCGAAAATCGTGAAACAGAGTATTTTCCATCCATAGACCTTTTGATCGTCTGTCAGTATTACGGTGTTGATGTATCCAAAGATGTTGAAGTCAATATGGGAAAGTATCTTAAGATATCCAACATCCCTAATAAGATTATCAAAGAGTTTAATATCAAATCTAGAAAATTCGAAGAACGGGACATCATGCATATCCCGAATGAAAATCGTGAAATTATCATACCCATCGATTACGAAGGTCAAATGGAAATCAATTTTGTGGGGGGGAGGTATTCTTTCAAACACGAAGAGATCTTTGAAGTCACGAGCGATTGGACTCCAGAAGTATTGGAAGAAAACAGAATCGATCATAATATCTTTCTCGTTGCGATGTACTATGCTACAGGTAGAGGCGCATCAAAAGACTCGCACCTTTCTCCGTTTGGTGATATGTCCGGAATTGAACACCACGCACATGCGGTGAATACTATTCTCAACCAAGAATTTTTATCGACTGTACCCAATTGGGGGATGTTTTTAATCTACTTAGGATTAGGATTAATGATTGGATTTTTGCAGCCTCGTGTAAAGACACATATTGGATTTGCAATTATGTTAACACAGCTATTAGTTTATGGTGTTGTTTGTCTTTACATCTTCCAAGAATTCAACCTAATATCAGTGCTTCCGTCCGTAACCATTGAACAGATCGTTGTTTTTGTCGCCATCATTGGATTTCGAATTTTAACGGAGGAGGCAAACGTTAAATACATTCGCCAAACCTTCTCAAAATTCGTTTCCAAAGATGTCGTAGATGAATTGCTAAAGCATCCCGACAATTTAGCATTAGGTGGATCCAAAAGAGAAATCACAATTTTCTTCTCTGATGTGCGTGGTTTTACCACGATTTCCGAGCAATTGGGACCAGAAGACCTAGTAAAGCTTCTAAACGAGTATCTTTCCGCTATGACCGATATCATCATCGAATACAAGGGAACTATCGATAAGTATATGGGTGATGCGATTATGGCATTCTGGGGAGCTCCCGTTCCTCTCGAAGACCATGCCTACTATGCCTGTGTTGCGGCTCTCGCTCAGTTGGAACACTTAAAGGTTCTCCAACAAAAATGGGCTGAGCGAAATGTTCCAGTTATCGATATTGGATGTGGTCTCAACTCAGGTCCTGCCGTCGTCGGAAACATGGGTTCCTCCCACCGGATGGAATATACCTGTATGGGTGATACCATCAATCTAGGGTCAAGGCTCGAGGGTTCCAACAAAATGTACGGAACCAATATCATCATTTCTGAATATACCTACGAAAAAGTGAAGGACAGAGTCGTGGCTCGGGAGCTTGATTTGGTTCGAGTAAAGGGAAAAACGCAGCCTGTTCGTATTTACGAATTGATTGGAATCACGAACCCAGAAGATATGGAGAAAATGAAGCGGCCTCTCCAAAAGGCGGTATCATGAAGTTTCCATGCCATCATATCCATACCTCGACAAAATCCAATTTCCGGAAGACCTAAGAAAGCTAAAGGAAGCGGAACTCCCTATGGTCTGCAGAGACCTTAGGGAGTACATCATCGACACCCTCGCCCATGTGGGCGGTCATTTTGCAAGTAACCTGGGTGTCGTTGAGCTGACCGTTGCTCTCCATTACGTCTTCGAAACCCCAGCCGACCGTCTGATTTGGGATGTTGGTCATCAGACCTATCCGCACAAAATTCTTACGGGGCGAAAGAAAGAGCTCCCTACAGTTCGAAAATGGGGTGGTCTTTCTGGTTTCCCAAAACGCGAAGAATCTAAATTTGATCTATATAACACGGGTCATGCGGGGACTTCAATTTCGCAAGCTCTCGGTGAAGCTTGTGCCAGAGATTTGATTGGACAGGACTATAAGGTAGTTGCTGTTATAGGCGATGCCTCCATTGCAACAGGAATGGCACTCGAAGCCATGAACCATGGTGGTCATGTAAAACCTAACATGATCGTGATTCTAAATGACAATTATATGTCGATCTCAAAGAACGTTGGTTCTATTTCGAATTATTTGAATAAGATTATTTCTTCTCAGATTTACAACAAAGGGAAGGCGTTAGTATATAGATTTTTAAAGTGGATCCCACTCATTGGACCAGCGCTAGAAACTATGGCGCATAACATGGAATCTTCGTTCAAACACTTTATGCTTAGACCCGGTGGTCTTTTCGAAGACTTGGGATTTACATACTTCGGACCTATTGACGGCCACGATGTGGAAAGAGTAGTAAGTATGTTAAAAAATCTTTCGCATATAAAAGGACCTATCCTACTTCACGTACTCACTCAGAAAGGGAAAGGTTATAAACCTGCGGAAGCTGATCCCATTAAATACCATGGTGTGACCCCGTTCAACAAAGAAGATGGTAAGATGGCTTCGAGTGACTCTAATAAAATTGGTCTCTCGAAAATTGTTGGCAAAACTCTGATGGACCTTACCAAAAAAGACCCTCGGATAGCGGTCATTACACCAGCAATGATAGAAGGGAGTGGACTTCGTGAGTATCAAGAAGCTTATCCAAAACATACGTTTGACGTTGGTATCGCAGAACAGCACTCAGTCGCCTTTGCTGGTGCAATGACCAATGGGGGAGTAATCCCTTATATGTGTATTTATTCCACTTTTTTAACGCGGGGTATGGACCAACTCGTCGAAGACGTCTCACTTATGAATCTACCCGTACGATTTGTAATCGATAGGGCAGGAATTGTTGGACCAGATGGCGAAACCCACCAAGGACTGTCGGATCTTGGATATCTTGCAGGGCTTCCCAACATGGATATCATTGTTCCAAGTTCGGCTCAGGATATCATTGATTCCTTACACTTTTTACATTCCTATGAAGAGCATCCGATAGCGATTCGATTCCCAAAAGATACCGGAAATCTTTCTGAATTGAATTTCGATTCTCCAAATTCAATATCAAAAGGTAAAGGAAGGGTGGTGCAGGAAGGAAAGCAGGTTTTACTTGTTTCCATTGGTTTCATGCTACCGATAGCAAAGCAGGTTACGAAGCTACTGGAAGAAAAGGGGATTTCCGTATTTTTGCTTGATCTTTTTTGGTTACGGCCCTTAGACAAAGACTTGCTAGTTCGAGCCATCGAGGCAACGGAACGTTTTGCTATCTTGGATGAGAGTTATATCCATGCTGGCGCCTCTGGTTTTTTACTGAATGAAATTCCACCAAAATTATTAAACAAATTCCTAAAAACTTTCGCACTTCCTTCGGAGCCCATCCACCACGGAGAAAGGAATCAGATATTGGCTCATTACCAGTTAGATGCAGAGGGAATTTCGGAAGAAATAAATCAGCTGTATCAAAATTAGTTTTCAAGGAGAAATTTCTACCTTCCGAAAATAGAATAAAATAGGTAGGGATTTTTTTGTCCACAGCAGATCAAAGCATTTCTTTCGAACTAGCAAAAGAGTTATTTAGAATCGGCGATTTCGACCGAGCCGAATTTCAGCTAAGAAGTTTTTTAGAATTAGAAGAATCAGAAGATGGTTACTTCTATTTGGGACTTGTTCAAAATGCACAAGGAAAACCAAACGATGCACTGAATTCCTACTACAAGTCTGTAACCCTCAATCATGAGTATGGTAATCCTTGTAATGAGATTGGAGTTTTGTTACTTCGAATGGGTAAGGATAAGGAGGCCGTATATTGGTTAAAAAAATCAATTCGCTGCGCAAAAAACGATGCACCACATATTTCTTATTTCAATCTTGCAACTCTCTATAAACTTTGGAACCGTCCAGAGCGTTCGCTCCAATATCTCCACAAAGCATTGAGTCTAAAAAAAGATTTTTTAGAAGCAAACCTTCTATGGGAAGAATTAAAGTCGGACGAAGCACCATCGAGTTAACTCTCAAAATTCACGGGAAGCGGGACTGTTATCTCTCCTTCCCATTTTGGGATCGAAATCTTTGCACCATTTAACTCTAGATAAATGTCCATTTCATCTTCAATTAAAAATTTGGACAAATCTTTTGCAGCATTCCAGTTGAAACGATACTTAATTTTGTCTTGGGATGGATCCATTGCAATAATTCCAAATGCATCTGATTCATAGATTTCCAAAACTCCAAAAGGAAGTTCCTTCCCATCATCGGTAAAAAAAACCAGTTGTTCCTCTTTCCATTCCACGTGTAGTATATGACATGGGAATCCATAGATTTGAACGTATCCATGTTCACTCAAGGTTCCGAAAGTATTGTAAATATAAACTCCTTTATCATTGGAAACCAAATTGGATCTAAAATAAAGCAGGATCTCTTCTTTTGTGATTTCATTACCCCGAAAGATCCATTTGTCATGTTTATCGATATAGATTTCAGAATCAAAAATTCTAGTCATAATTACTTATAGCGAAACGCAAATCCTTTCCATACGGGAACAGTCGATCTTGATTCATAGGTATTTGTAGATCTACCCCTTGAATCCATTGTGTGTACTGACATGTTGTCTACGACCGAAGTTCTTTTTTCTACCATCCAAACTCCATCCAATTTCCTCTCAAACAAATCCTTTTTGATGCTAGGGACGAAATCCGAAAATGGAAGTCCTTCTGGGTTTCGAATTACAATATCACCCAAAATTTGGAAAGGTTTTGTGGGTCTTTCCCTCAGAATTTCGATTTCCTCCCAATCTTTTTTTTGGTACCTCGAATGGTAACGGGTATATTCTGGTTCTGGAATGAAGTCGATCGATGAACAACCGATGAATGACAAAAGAATGAAAAACTTTGAAAATTTAATACGCATTCTATCCAATTAGACAAAATTTGCTATACATTGTGCTAAAAGCCATAGGATAAGCAAAGAGAGATAAAGGCCCCAAGCTTTCATGGAAGAAACAGATATCGGGAAACGAAAACGGGAAAATGTACTCAAAATCGGCTATTCAACACTAGACGAAATTGAGGAAAAGGTAAAGGCGTTTCGCGTTATGAACCAAAACGCGGTAAAGAAGCGGTATTTGATCACCCGTGACCCGATTCTCGACCCACAGGGGAAGATTCTAATCGCTAAGGCGCAAGAGATCGACGTATCTGCTGCAAAACTCTTAAGACGACATTTTAAAGGTGGAGATTCCTTTAAGGTATTCCAGCCGGATGAGGGCCTTGTCATCATTTCTGATATGTCAACTATGGAGGGTGTTTCATTTTCCATGGATATTGTAACTCAGATTATGAATTTGGGAGGCGGTGCCTACGAAGGGTTTATAGATCGAGTCGATAGCTTCGAAGACTTTATTGAACTTTTGAAGAAAAACCTCTTCCCTAGGATGATTATCGTTGGATTTCTCCCAAAAGAAAAGATCCAAAATGAAATCATCAATTTTGTTAAAGTCAAACGCCTAGACAATTATCTAAGAGCTCTTGAGCTAACCCACTCGGTATTCAAACCGAGTGCATACTTTCCAAAAATAAAACAAGTGAATATCTCCCAAGAAGATCCCAAATCTTGGGGACGATTTGTTGTAGAAATTGTTCGCGAATATACCAGACCTTATTTTGTAGAAGAGGTTTAGAGGACTATTCCATCCCAGCCGTAATGCTCCTAACCTTAGAAATGCCTAAGGTCAGGTTTCTTTCCAAATAAATATCGATTTACACTTCGTAGAAAATCAGATTTTCATAGAGTTCTTTTGGCAGATTGCCACTTGCATCCATGTATTTTTTGTATTTGTTCTCGTGTTCTTTGTGCTGTCTAGTTCGAATATTCTTGAACCTGTTGTGCAGTTCGGTAAATGCCGGTTGGGCAGAAACTTTTTCCCTTATGGTTTTGTGGAACGGAATATGTCGATAAAATATAGAACGTACCACACGGTTGACTCTCTGCACACCTTCTGACTCGTAACGTATCCACATTGCATAATCGTATGCAAATTTATCTCTATCAGTGCGGAATCGTTTGAACTCGGCTGTAATCTTTTCTTTAAGTTCAGGCGATAGGTCCTTACTTTTTTTGTAAAATTGCACATAATCTGTGTAATCTGCTGTTATAGATGGAATTCCTACGTTGTTCCAATCGGGACCTAGAATATTTTTGCAAAGTTCCCAACGGAAGGCAGCGATTGCCTCTAACATAAAAGTTTTTAGGTCACCCGTTACAAAATGAGGGATACAGATTCTCCCTCTAGACTCTTTTGATCCACTGCCCCTGAAGATGGAAAGATCTTGCCACATCATAATTTTAGGACCAATGGATGGCACTAAAATAAAATCTGGGATGACTGATCTTTGAATGAATTCGTTTTTAATCCCGATTTCCTCATTTCGGTAAAGAACCTCTCGATTGAATGCAGTGTAGTCAATGCTTAAAATGTATTGGAGCGCTTTTTCAACATCATCCTTTGAAACAAAACATTTATCCAGCGGTAAAGTTATATGATATCTTGTAAGAATAGGGAAGTGACTGGCAATATTTCCTGATGTGAGTCGGACATTCGGTTCATACATCGCGGAAATTTCGTATCCAAGCCTCGCTTCTCCTGTGTCATAATCTGGTGGAATATCTTTATCAGACTTGATTGCAGAGTCTTTTAAATCCAATTTTAACTTTTCAAAGAAAGTTTGTCCGAGTTCGTCCACGGATGTTGGAATGGAGCGACTATATATCTTTTCTAACCAATCTGTTCCGTGGTGGATAGGTGCACTTGGATTCCCACCTGGCTGGTATAGTCTACTTGTTAGCTCGACTATGTGACCCTCATCTAGAAGAGATTCATCAAAAAAACCATAGCGTAACATTAGTTCAACGGCTTTCGGTGCTTTCTTTCCATCCCTGAGCCATTTTTCAAAGGACTTTTTGTAAACATCCCAATAGGTTTTTGCAATCGTTCTACGAATTTTTCGATTTTCGGGCTCTGGATCTAGTGGGTTTTTGAACGATTTGAGTTTTACCATAAGAGTGGAAAACTCTTTCACCGCATCAGGGTCTGCTTGGGCATAATTGAGAATTTGACTTGCTGAATTGAGAAGTTCTACTTTTAGCGCGGCTGTGTCGATTCCCGCTTTGATGCTATCTCCTCCCGCTGCAATGATAGCATCAGAATCTTTTTTCGCAGAAAGCTCATGTGCATATTTTTTTGAAAGTTCGTTTTGTTTGGATTCCAATTTATCAAGGGAGTTACCCACATTCGCAAACTGGGATCCAAAGATCTGTTTGTATTCTTCAAGCAGCATCAATGATTTTTTGAGAGCCCATTCTGAAATTGGAAGTAAAGTAGTAGATGGTATTGTCGAGTAACCAGTACTAAATAGATCAAGAGTTAAATTAAACTTTTCTATAAGCGAGTTTTCACCATTGAAGAGCATTAAAAATTCTTCTGATAGATCGTAGGTTTCTTTTTGTAAAATTTCAAATAACTCGCGATATGTCTTAACATAACTTTCAGAGGCACTTTGAAGCAAACTTGGATCTGCTTCAAATAAAGCCTGCGAAATTTTTGGATTCACCGCTAAAATCTTTCGAATGAAATGAAATTCTGCATCGTTCCACTCAACAGTTTCTGCATAATCTTTTTCAAAGAATTCGCCATGATCGTCCTCAAGGAAGCCAATATTTGGTTTATCGGGCAATATACCCCCATGCTCCTGGAACCCTGCAAGGTTATTTCGAATAGCTCGCATAACGGGATCTATTATGTTCTCGTCTCTTGTAATTAAACCGCCTGGTTGGATGTCAGGGAATATGGCTGGATTTAAAATATAGTATACAGCGCCTAAATTATCGATTGTTTGTGTAACTTTTGAAGAAAGACCTTTGATAGCTAGAATTCTCTTATAAAGTTCTCCAATCTCTTTTAATAAGGTTCTAACAGCCATTACCCCAACGGAAATTTTAGAAGTTAGAGTTTTTTTTGCGTTTGTTTGATTCATAGCATAAGTGGAGATCAAACATGAGGTTTTTGCCCGGATGGTATAGGGATAGGCACTACCTTCTAACAAAGCAAAGATGCCAGGCGTAAGATTTGCACCTTCCAAAGAGTAGAGTATTAAACTGGTATCACCCAGATTTGCTTCCACTCTCACAGATCCTTCGTGGATGATGTTTAGGGAAGTGGCGGTTTTCCCTGCGATGAAAAGGACTTCACCCGGATTGACTTGGATCTTTTGGTTATTTTTAGTGGTATCTAGAGGCATCTTTTTTCCGATTGGGAATCTAAGGTTTCCAACAAAACCTATTAAAGAATCGCCAAATTGCAAAATACTTTTTAGAAAAAACCGTAATGTTAGAGCCCCAAATCACAATTCCTTCAAAAAAAGAGATCCCAGTACCTGGCGACAAATCGATTTCGCACAGAACCGTTCTATTTTCTGCACTTTCGGAAGGGAAATCCCAAATCCAAGGTTTTTTAGAGGGTGAAGATCCGCTAAGAACCATGGCCTGCTTTGCAAAAATGGGAGTGGGTTTTGAAAAACTGGCACCTGGGAAGTATCTCGTTTCGGCACCAGGAAAGCAGAATTTGAAAAATCCAGAAGGTGAGTTGGATTTTGGAAATGCTGGAACGGGAATTCGCCTTTCTGCAGGTCTACTCGCAGGACTACCCAATCGGATTGCTGTACTCACCGGTGATGAGTCACTTTGCAAACGTCCCATGGCTCGAATTATAGATCCAATTTCACATATGGGAGGAAAGATCTCATCCGTGAATGGAAATGGGAGAGCACCTTTACGAGTGGAAGGAAGTCAACTCAAGAGTTTTACCTATAAAAGTCCAATAGCATCTGCACAAATCAAAAGTGCCCTACTCCTCGGAGCTATGGCATCAGATGTGTCCTTAGAATATGAAGAAGATGAATTGTCACGGGATCATACGGAAAATATGATTAGGTTCCTAGGTGGACGGATTGTACACAAATCTCCAATTCATTTCTTTGTTGAGCCACCTTATGATTTTAAAGGGACAAGTTTTATCGTTCCAGGAGACCTTTCCAGTGCAGCTTTTTTTATCGTATTCGCCTTACTTGCAAAAGGTGAGCCAATTCAAATCAATAATATCGGTCTCAATCCTTCTCGAATAGGGATTCTCACCGTACTTAGAAAAATGGGTGGTAGGATTGAAGTTTTGAACCCAAGGAAGGAGTGTGGAGAAAAGATAGGTGATTTGTTGGTTTTTCCATCCAAGTTAAAACGTATTTCTATCTCTGAAGATTTAATTCCTTCCATAATTGATGAGATACCGATTCTGACGATCGCAGGTCTATTTTCAGAAGGTGGTTTTCGGATTGATCACGCGAAAGAACTTAGAGCAAAAGAATCTGACAGAATCAAGTCGATGGTATCCAACTTGCAAAAATTAGGTGTGGATGTCATTGAATTTGAAGATGGATATGAGTTTTATGAAGTTTCTGAAATCCATCAATCAAAGATTGAAACTTATATGGACCATCGCATCGCCATGAGTTTTTCTATTCTCGCCAAACTTACCAATTTAAATCTCACGATGGATGATACTTCTTGGGTGGATACGAGTTTTCCAGGTTTTTTTGAAATTTTAAAGGACATTGCTTAAAGCATAAAAGGAACAAGAAAGGAAGTTAGAGAAAAAACTGGATATGGAATTTTGTGCCTTTGTCGGTCCCGGTTTCGATATTTAATTTTCCTTTCAATTGTTTTGTAAGCATTCTAACGAGAGTTAATCCAAATCCTTCGTTTTCAAAACCATTTTCTTTTTTTGGAATTCCTCGGCCATCGTCTTCGATGATGAGTGTAAAAATTTTGTCATCAGAGAATGCTTGGATTTGGATTTTGCCATTCGTTCCTTTAGAGAACGCATATTTCATCGTATTGGTCAAAATTTCATTAGTAATTATTCCCAAAGGCTGGAGTCGTTCCTGTCTTAGCGAGATTGGTTCTACTTTGCATACCAATTCGATCTTTTCCGATCCCGGAAAATGCGATAGGATTTCTTCGGCAAGTGTCGGAAGGTATTTATCTAAAGAAAGTACATGAAAATCACGACCAAGATACAACTTATCATAAAGTAGTGCCATACTTTTGATGCGACTTGCTGCATCCTTTAAGATGCGGATCGCATTTTCATCTAATATCGCATCCGTTTGTAATTCCAAAAGATTGTACATAACACTCATGTTATTTTTGATTCTATGATGTACTTCCCGCAATATGATCTCTTTTTCAGACAATAGGGTCGCAACTTTTTCTTCTGCAATTTTTCGTTCCGTAATATCATGAATGATAGAGAAAAGTACCTTTTGACCATTTGTTTCAATTGGCGTAGTATGAACCTCTACTTGTCTGATTTCGCCAGATGCAAGTTTATGCGGGAATTGGAAGTAATTTCTTTTTTCTTCTGAAGCTAGCTTTCGTTCCTCGGTAATTTTCTCTTCTGGTAAAATGTTAATATTCTGAATTTTTAATTGTAGGATTTCTTCTCTAGTATACTCATAATACTTACAAGCAGTCATATTTGCATCAATGATCTGACCAGTGGTAGGCTCTATAAGCAACATCACGGATGAATTTTTTTCAAAAAAATTTCGAAACCGAAGTTCACTTTCCTCAAGACGTCGCCTGGATATAGTCCTTTCAATTGCGATACTAGCAAGATTTGCAGCTGACTCGATGATTTCTATATCACTTTTTGTTGGAGATGTGATTTCCCTGCGATAGATCGCAAAGGTTCCGATTACTTTTTTTTCAGAGGAAAAAATTGGTTCAGACCAGCAAGCTGCTAAGTCTGCTTCTTTCGCAATTTCCTTGTACTTTTGCCAATACGGATGTGTTTGGATGTCTTCAACGATAACTCTTTTTCCAATGGCAGCTGCCGTTCCACAAGACCCTTGACCCTCTCCAATCTGGACTCCATAGATTTTTTCATTGTAAGAATTGGGCAGATTTGGAGCGGAACCCTGTGCCAGTTTTTGGTTTTCGATTAAAAGAATTGAACAGATGTTTTCTGGGCTGAATGCCTCTATTCCTAAAACTAAATAGTCTAACAAATCACTTAAGTTGGAATTGGAAACAATTAACTCTAAAACAGAACTTCGAAAGAATTCGAATGTCTGCGGAATCCTTCCCGTAGATTGTTTTTCTTCTTCATTCATGATTGCAATTGAAACCTAAAACTAACGGATACTAAAGCAAGTGTCAAGGCAATTGCTACAAAATCGATAACAAACAGTTCTATCAAAATTATCAGTCGACTTAGGAAAAACTTTCCTTAACTTGGAGGGATTGGGAGTGAATCCATGTATACTGATCATGTAATTGCAATCGATGGTCCAGCAGGCTCTGGGAAGAGCACAATCGCAAGACTCGTCGCAAAAAAACTTGGGATTTTATATCTCGACTCAGGCGCCTTTTACCGTGGCCTTACACTTTATCTTTTTGAGACATTCTCCAAATCCAACTCAGATGAATCACGCTTTCCCTATTACACAGAAAAGTTGGCGGATGCAGCACTCTTAGAGTCGGAGGAAAAAGAATTTGGATTTAAGCTTTCAGACATTCCATTACACTGTGAACTTTCTCCTACAGAAGAGAATTTGATCTTTCTTGGTGACCGAGACATTTCGAAAGAGATCCGAGACCCAGAGATCACGAAAAAGATCAAGTATATCGCTCCCAAAAGAGCTTTCCGCGAATTCATCAACCAAAAGATCCGAGATTTTGCCAAAACCCACAAACTCGTTATGGACGGACGTGATATTGGCACGGAAGTTTTTCCCAAATCTAAATTTAAATTCTTTTTGACAGCTTCTGTGGAAGTTCGTGCCAAACGTCGGTATGAAGAATTGGTCGAAAAGGGGTTCAAAGCAGATCTAAATCATATCCATGAGGAGATCGTCGCTCGGGACGAAAGTGACACCTCAAGGATCGTAGCACCTCTCAAACAGGCTCCTGACGCAATCCGTATTGACACCAGCACCCTCGATAGGGAAACTGTCCTAAATACTATCCTGTCCAAAGTTTCACCTTCTGGGCAAATCTAAGTTTTGTATCCTGGTAACCATTGAATTCAACCAACCCATCCTCCCCCAAAAATGAGACCGCTTCTTTCGGAGAACTTCTAGAAAAGTGGGAATCGCAATCGCAGTCACAAGAACAAGAAAACACAGCAGGCAAAGGAGTCCTAATTGAAGGAACTGTTGTCGATGTAATCGGCGATACAGTTTTTCTCGATATCGGCGAAAAACTAGAAGCTCGTGTTCCTCGTGAAGACTTTTCTGAAAACCCAAAACGTGGTGAGAAAGTAAGTGCGATCATAAAAAGAAGGGTAGATGGTTATTGTGTCCTTTCGAAAAAGGAAGCGGACCAAAGAGTCGGCTGGGAAACCATAAAAGATGCAAATGCTAACAACTATCCACTCTCAGGGAAACTGGCTGGAGAGGTGAAGAACAAAGGTTATTTGGTCGAAAGTGAAGGAATCCAATTATTCCTACCTGCATCCCATGTCGGCGTTCGCTTTAAAGAAGCAACGGACGGAGGCAAAGAATTCCAATTTAAAATCATTGAACTCAACGAAAAGACAAGAACAGGAGTTGTGTCCAGGAAAAATCTTTTGGATGAAATCAATGGAGAAAAATGGGAAGAATTACTTGGTAAAGTAAAAGTTGGCGATAAAGTAACTGGTAAGGTTGTTAAGATTGCAAACTTTGGAGTGTTCTTATCTGTTCACGAAGTGGTTGGACTCCTCAGACAAAATGATATTTCATATAAAAAATTCGCACCATTCAAACAGTACTTCCAAATCGGTGCAGAAGTAGAATCAATCGTTCTCGAAATCGATAAAGAAAACAACAAACTATCCCTTGGCATCAAACAGCTGTATGAAGATCCGTGGGGTTGGGCAAAAAAAGAACTCGAAAAAGGTATGGTCGTTCGAGGAATCGTAACTTCTCTTACCAACTTCGGTGCGTTTGTTGAATTGAAAGAAGGTTTAGAAGGACTTATTCATACTACAGAACTTTCTTGGGCAAAAAAACCACCGCATCCAAAAGATGTATTAAAAAAAGGACAAGAAGTAGATTCCGAAATTTTGGACATTGATTTCGAAGCGCGTAGGCTTTCTCTCGGCCTCAAACAACTTCTACCCAACCCGTGGGATTCTCTCTCTGCGAATGTTAGAGCGGGTAATGTATTGGAAGGCAAAATCACTGGCATTACAAAATACGGTGCCTTTGTGGAAGTGGAAGCTGGAATCGAAGGTCTAATTCACATATCAGACATTACATGGGATGAAAAAGAAAAGAATCCTTTGAATCTTTTGAAAAAAGGCCAATCGGTTCAATATAAAATTCTTGATGTCAACCTAGATGCACAGAGGATTTCTTGTGGCCTCAAACAATTGTCTGAGCATCCTTACGAAGCCCTTCGCAAAAAATACCCGCCAGGCACATTAGTTGAAGGAAAAGTAAAATCCATCGTTAGTTTTGGAGTGTTCGTTGAAGTGGAACCAGGTTACGAAGGTTTGGTTCATATTTCTGAGATACCGGATGGAAGAAATATCAAATTGGAAGAGCTCTATAAAGTTGGAGAACAAGTTCGAACGGTTGTAGTGAAAATTGAACCCAATAATAAAAAGATCTCTCTTTCCATTAAAGACTTTGATAAGGCTGTAGAAAGAGAAGAAATGGCAAAATACATGAAGGAAGACAACCAACCTTCACGTGAATCCATTGGCTCATTTATGAATCTCAATCAGAACAAGTAGTTTTATGGATAAGTTTCACAAAAAAAACATTATCGATAAAAAAAGAGAAGAAGAACTCATCCAAAAGGATGAGTTCGCTGATTTTGAGGGTTCAAAAGCAGAATTACTTTTTCTAAAGTTTACAAAATTTTTAGCAAAAAATCGTAAGACCGTATTTATTTCATTAGGTGGGGTTGTTTTGGTTTTGGCTTCTGTGATTGGATTTTTTGAATACCGAGACTATCTCTTCCAGAAGGAGACTGTTACTCTAGAAGATCTGAATGCCAAAAATCAAAAGTCCAATTCCAGCCTTGATTTAAAGATCCAAGGTCTAGAAACCTTTTTGAAGGACCAAAGCACGGGTAAGATGGAGCTTCGGGTTTGGAAAGACTTATCCAAACTATATGCCGAAAAAGGTGAATTTGGAAAGGCAGCTGAATATCTTGAGAATGCTGGTAAAAAAATTGATACTCCGAAAGAAATGAAAGGTTTCTATTTTTACATCGCAGGCAATTATCGAGAAAAAGAAAACAACCTACCAAAGTCGTTAGAGAATTATAAAATTGCATCTACTGTTTTGGAAACTGCACGTGAGTTAAATGGATTTAAGGCTTGGTCTTTTTACCAAACTGGCAGACTTGCATCTCTTACTGGAGATAAAGCACAAGCAAAACAATATTTAGAAAAAGCTTTAAAACTAGAAGGTGGAGAGACACTAGAAGAAGTAAAACTCCTTTCTTCCTATCTCTTACTCAAACTCGGGAAAACTTAGATTATGCTAACGCTTGCGCTTCCCAAAGGCAGGCTAGCAGAAGAGAGTGCTGACCTCCTTATGAAAAAGGGTTGGCTCTCCTCGATTCCACAAGAAAATTCTAAAGAACTAACATTTACATCGAGTGATGGGAAACTTCGGCTTTTGTTTGTAAGGTCCCAAGATGTATGCACCTATGTGGAAGAAGCGGCTGCCGATGCAGGTATTGTTGGATGGGACATAATTAGAGAAGGGAAGTATGATCTAATTACTCCCGTGGATCTGAAATTAGGTGCCTGCAGGCTCTCTCTCGCGAGTTTCCCTGATTTTGACCTCTTTGCTAAGAGATCCAAGGTAAAGGTCGCAACTAAGTATCCCGTTCTCACTCGGGAGTATTTTTTTTCCAAAGGGATCTCTTGTGAGATTATCAAATTGTACGGATCTATAGAGCTAGCTCCCATAGTTGGTCTTTCTGACTGTATCGTGGATCTTGTTTCTACAGGAGGCACTCTCAAGGCCAATGGTCTCAAAGAAATCGAAGCAATTCTACACAGCACAGCAAGACTCGTTTGCAACCGATCCTCATACTACAACAACCACTCGGAACTACGTGCTTTAATTGAGAGTCTGGAAAATTAAATATTGTTTTCCAAGTGCTTACCGAAATCATAGTAAAAATCAGTTAGAATTCCATAGAGGATAGCCATGGCAGTCCCCAAGAGACGTAAATCAAAATCGAAAGTTAGAACCAAAAGAGCCCATCATGCGATTGGTAAACCTAACTTGAATCCTTGTTCCAATTGTGGGTCGTTTATTCTTTCCCACCGTGTTTGCCCTTATTGCGGTTTTTATAAGGGAAAACTAGTTGTCGCACAAAAAGTTAAAAAAACAGCTGAAGAAAACTAAAGACTATGTGGGTCGCCGTGGACGCCATGAGCGGAGATTACGGCCCTGAAGGTATTGTCGAAGGGGCAGTGCTTGCTGTACGTGAGCTTGGCCTCTCTGTATCTCTTGTCGGCGACGAACAAGAATTATTAGATATCCTCCTCAAATTTGACTATGACACGGAAAAAATTCGGGTCATACATTCCTCAGAAATTATCGGTATGAATGATTCTCCTTCTATTGCCGTCAGAGCAATGGAAGACTCCTCGATTGTAAAAGCAGTTCGTCTCGTGGCTGATAAAGAATGTATTGGTGTATTTTCACCAGGTAACACAGGTGCTACGATGGCCGCTGCCCTTTTACATTTGGGCCGCTTGCCAGGAGTGCTTCGCCCTCCAATTGCCGCACCGATTCCTAGAGAAGAAGGACCACCTGTTTTATTGTTAGATGCAGGTGCTAACGTAGATTGTAAACCTGAATATTTGGCGCAGTTTGCTGTGATGGGAGAAATTTATTCCAAGGAATTATTTGGTTTGGAATCTCCAAAGGTAGGAATTCTTTCGAATGGAGAAGAGGACAAAAAAGGCAATGCAGTTACAATCAAGGCTTTCGAACTATTAAAAAAAATCCCCTTTCAATTTATTGGGAACGTAGAAGGTCGAGACCTCTATGGCAGCGGGCGCGATGTAGACGTTGTAGTCTGTGATGGTTTTACAGGGAATATCGTTTTAAAAGCAACGGAAGGATTGGCAAAATCTATTTTTAATGTTTTACGAAATTCGATTCGACAATCTAGTCTTGCGCAAACAGGCGCTCTACTTTTAAAATCAACCTTTACTGCCGTTAAAAAAAGATTGGATTACGCTGAATATGGCGGTGCACTTTTGTTAGGTGTCGAGGGGATATGTATGATTGGACATGGTTCGTCCAATGCGTTGGCCGTCAAAAATGCAGTACGAGTCATCGCCGATTGTGCCAAATACAAAATTAATGAAAGAATTAAGTCAAGACTTGCGGAACACAAGTCAGTATTAGGTGAGGCCTAGTACTCGTTAAGTTCATTGAGGAATCATAAGATTTGAAGTAAGGTATCATAGAAAAAAGAGGACAAAAAATGATCAATTTATCTGGGAAAACAGCCATCGTAACCGGTGGAGCAAGAGGAATCGGAAAGGCAACATGCCTTAAATTGGCATCGCTTGGTGCAAATATCGTTGTTGCGGATATGAATCCCGAAACGACCAATGCAACAGCAGAAGAATTGAAATCAAAAGGGTACAAGGCGATTGCTGTTATTGCAAACGTTTCAGTTGAAGAAGATGCACAAAAGTTAATCGACACCGCTAAAAAAGAATTTGGATCGGTTGATATTCTTGTAAACAACGCCGGTATCACTCGAGATACACTCCTTATGCGTATGAAAAAAGAACAGTGGGACTCTGTTATTGCAGTAAATTTAACTGGCACGTATCTTTGTACACAAGCGGCAATCAAAGTGATGATGAAACAAGAGAATGGTGGATCTATCATCAATCTTTCTTCCATTTCTGGTGAAAATGGAAACATAGGTCAGACAAACTATTCCGCATCCAAAGCAGGTGTGATTGGGTTTACGAAAGCTGTAGCATTAGAGCTTGCTTCCAGAAAAGTTAGATGTAATGCGATCGCTCCAGGTTTTATTGCAACAGAAATGACTGAGGCAATACCAGAAAACATCAAACAAGGAATGGTAAATGCAATTCCACTCAAACGAGCAGGCCTTCCTGAAGATATCGCAAATGGAATTGCCTTCCTGGCTTCCGATGCATCTTCATTTATCACGGGACATGTGTTGGATATCAATGGTGGTGGTTTCTTGCCAGGCGGGGGACACTAAGAGTTCGATCTCACTGATTCCACCTGAATGGTCCAAATTTCAGGTGGAAGAGATTTTTTTTCTAAGTTTTTTGGTCTGAAATTTCTACCAAATCAAGGACCAAATCCCTTATTTTTCCTCTCTACCTATGAGAGGATAACATGGCTAAACATCCAAAGCTCTACCAGATTCTAGAAAAAGCACATATTGATACGAAAATCGCGGTTGAAATCCAAGACTGGATTGTGGAAACTATGGAAGAGAAACGAGATCTAGGTATGAACCATTTCCATGAAACTAAAATTCTTCCGATGCACCAAGAGATGCGAACGGGATTTGAGTCTATGCGAATGGAAATGATCCAAAGATTTGAGTCCATGCAAACAACTATGGATGCTCGGTTTGAGTCCATGCAAACAACTATGGATGCTCGGTTTGAGTCCATGCAAACAACTATGGATGCTCGGTTTGAGTCCATGCAAACAACCATGGATGCTCGGTTTGAATCCATACAAACATCCATGGACGTTCGATTTGCTTCACTAGAGAAGAGACTCGATGCAACCAATTTTTCTATCCGTCTTTTGGGTGTTCCCATTGTTGGAGCGACAATAGGTGGGCTAGGAGTTGTGTTTTTGCAAATCTATGAAAGGTTAGTTGGGTAGCTGGACCAATCTCTCCATCAAACATTTCCTTGTAGAAAGTCCTTTTCGTTTACACATCCAAAAGAATAGATCCGACCGTTATTCTCTAACAGAAATCTACGGATAGAATCATCTTTGTTTCGATTGATACGAAAAGGCGCGAGGTATATCAGTAATTTGGACCATCCCTTCAAAATCTCTTCCATAAAAGTGAATCTCCTCCAAAAGAGTTACAACTTCCGATAAACTTGATTTGGGAATGAGGAGGTCTGCAGAATCTCTCGCAGGTGAATACTGGAGGTCTTTTTTGAGTCCTTCTTCAGCAAGTTCTAGAATTTTATTTTTTGAGATCGTCGAACTACCAACGCCAGCTTTTCGTAGAATTGCTAACACAGATTCTATCGTTCCTTCACTGCAATTTAAGTGTATATTGACTCCATCGAAATAATTTCGAAATCTCGCACTTTGGCGGAACTGATTTGATTTTTTTCTCCATTCCATATTTCCATGTAGGTGATCCAGGGCAGAAATAATTTGATCGATACTTGCAGTTTGTTTAAGACCCTCTAGACTAAGTTTGGTGTTGAGTAATCCTCTTTTAACAGGATATTCAAAAATAAATCCCCGTCCAGGTAGGTCCAATTTTCCGATATCAATAATATAATCTAAAACGAACTCTGAATCAGAAGAATGTACACAGAGCTTCAGGATTTCTTTTTCTTTCGGTATTGTGATTCGGAGTAGCCCGAGTCGATCTCGAATTCCCGTTCCCGTTCCATAACTAATAGCAGGTACGCCAATTCCATTTTGCAAAAGAGAACGAGAAATAGTTTCGGCGCTCCCTCTTGGTAAAATGCAGAATATGCCTGTTAGATTAGCGAATCCAAAAGGTTTTATTTTTTTTCTCGGTGCGTGTTCCTGTTGATAGACATACTCAGAAAAAATCGGATGAATGAGAGTGATTTCTTCTGAGTAGATAGAACCATGGCCAGGTAAATTCAGCTCACTTGCCTCTTTTATTACATTCATGAGCCAATCTTCAGAATGTTTATCCACCAAAATTTCGAGGATGGAAACAGGTGTATCAAGGATAGGGTGGTTTGAGTAGAGGTCTAAAAAAAATCGGCCTCGTTTTTTGAGGATAGGATACCGACCTGCTTCCAAACGAACATATTGTACACCATTCAAGGACAATGCAGACAAGGTTCGGTCGACTAGGTCTCTATGGATGATTGCTGTAATTCTTAAAACAGATTCACTTTTCATATTTGCCTGAGTTCCGGCTCGTTTTCTTTGAGAGATAGACTTCTAGATCTTTCAATCCAAAGCCCCATTGTAAGGACCGTAAGAATAGGGAAAATCGAAGCGGATGCCAAAATCCCAAAACCGTCCACGATTCCTAACTGTGTTCCAATACCAAGACCCATTGCAATCACAAGAGGGACTGTGATTGGACCTGTAGTTACTCCAGCACTGTCCCATGCAATATCAATAAATTCAGGTTTACTAATAGATGTTAGTAGTAGCAATGTTGCATAGGACGGAACAATAATCCAAACCATCGGAATCTCCAAAATTACCTTAGTCATTCCAAGAAGGGTTCCGACACCTACACCTAATGCAACAGTTTGGATCAGCCGAGATTTTTTAAAGGTTCCTACAGTTGTACCTTCCACTGTTGTTCCGAGAGCGGATAAGGCTGGCTCTGCCAATGTCGCACTAAATCCGAGAAAAAAAGCAAAAACCAAGACAACAAAATATCCAAGTAAATTGTCTTCCTTTCCAAAAAGTGGTCCGTGAATGGGAGTGTATTCATATAGGTTTTTTTCTTTTTGATAGTTTTCTTTTTGGAAGGGAATTGCTGTATAGGTTTTTCTTTCTTTTAAGTAGAAGAATTCTTCTTCTTTCCCATCTTCGTTCACGGCTTTGAGTACAGTTTTTGGATTAAAATTATATATATAACGAGTAGAATCATTCAATTCGATCGATCGAAACGAGGAGGGGAGTTTATACCCAACTTGGTTTCCCAATTTATTTAATCCTAAAAAGATACCAAAATTGAAAATGGTGAGCCCTACTATTGCGAATAGAATTCCAAGTAGAACCTCTGAAAAACTGGGAATTTTATCTCTTAGGATAAGAATCAAAAATAGAAATAGAAATAAACTAAGAGGCAATATAGCTCTAACTGCAAGTAAGAAACCATCCTGGATTTTGTTTGTAGTTTCTATAATTTTGGAACCAGAGTTTGTTTGTAAGCCGAGGTCCTTGTCTTGAATTTCCATTGAATTATTTTTATTTGAAAGAAAGTATTTTTTGTAAATGGGATGATTTTGGAATTCAGTTCCAAAAAGAAGTTTTGATTCGTTTCTCGAAATTTTGTAGGACGAGAATTCTTTTTCACTCATCGGCTTTGGAAGTTTTGGATTGAAATAGATACCCACAACAAACACGGCTAAGATGGGATAAAGCGAAGCCAAAGTAACAACACCATATCCACTACTCGTTTCATTGTCTTTCGCAACCTTTGATACCCCCAAACCTAGTGCCACTACGAGGGGAACGGTTACTGGACCCGTCGTTACCGCCCCCGAATCCCAAGCAAGTCCTGAGATGTATTTTAAGTTTTCATCGAAGGAGGCATAGATCGTAACAAGAAGCAAAAGAATCATAGTTGGGAAAAGTATTTTGGAAAGGGTAAATCCTCGCAAAAAGCGGAACACACCAAGTAAGACTGCAATGCCGACACCTGTTGCGATGGAGAGAAAAAGAAAGTCGGATCCTTCACCCAGTAGAAAGTAAAGTAGAGGTGCATCCCATGGAAAAACGGAGGAGCCACAAGCTTTTAACACGGATATGGCGGGTTCCGCAAGAGTTGCTCCAATACCAAGAAGGAATGAAAAAAGCATAATTCCGAGGACCCCTAATTTTTGTGGGAGTTTAAGGCCGATGATCTCACCGAGTGGCATAAGCCCCAAAAACAATCCTTCTAAAAAGAAAGTAAGACCCATTATGACTGCAATGATTCCGAAACTGATCACAGCTGCTTCTCGGATGGGTATCCGAAGTACAAAAAGTTGGAAGAGAACTAAGTAGAGAACAATCCAGACTACCGATTTGGTTTGCTCCCAAGTTTTTTTTTGGAAGTAAGGGAGGATTAAGGTGAGGGCGTCCCTGAGTCCAATTCGAATCTCTTCTTCTTTTTCGTTTCTTGCCATAGGGACAAGATCATTCTGTTTTTGCTAAGAGACAAGGGAATTTCAAAAGAAATCCCCTGGATGGGAGCCATCCAGGGTAGAAGGAAAAAAGTTGGAAGAGAAGTTATTTATACGCCTTATCTTGTTGGATAAAGAGTTTTGTTGTGGTGGCATTTGGGTCAACTTCAGCAGCTTTCACTCTGGCAATTGCGCCGCCAGTAGCACCAGCAGTAGTTGTCTGTGGATTGTAATCAAATACACTAACCGAAGCCAAGTCTGTTCTCCATTTGAAGTCAGTAGGAACTCGATTCAATGCTGACGAAGGGTGCCCTGCGACTAACGAAGTCCACTCAACTAAAGAGCCATCGTAATAAGTAGTTGGGTATCCTAAAATATTGACTGCCGCAAAACCATTGACCTGTGCTTCAAAATTAGTTCGACACTGGCTTACGACAGTTGCTCCGGAAGTATATCCCCTATTCGCAAAGATAGTTTTAAGGGCTGCCTTAGACTTGTAACGATAGCCTATGTTAAATGCCGCTTCCGCCGCCGCATCGTCAGCTACAGTGCCAGTGTCAGTGAATCCTTCAAAGAGAGCAAGCCAAGGGAATGTGACCGCACCCTTGATATTCCCCTCAAAAGGCACAAAGGTTTTTCCTGCTGTCCCTGCAATATTAACATCCCCAGCATTACCCCACTGTATGGGGGCACCGCTTGAGTCCCAACCAGTAGTAATGTAGGTAGTCGCACTTCCATTGGCCACAACGCCCGCATTTCTGCCTGCACCGAATTGGCTACTTGGTCTTGCATCAATTAAGAACTGTTTCGTGGTAAGTCCTGGGATTTGGGCCTCTAGGTTATTTTTTGCTATCTCATACACATCTTCTAAACCAGAAGTAAGGATTGTGTTATCCACACGGATGCTTTTTACACTAAAATTTCCTCGTGCAGGGAGCGGACTTTTTGAAGAACTTGTCTGCGCAGTGTAGATCTGAGCAAAGTTACTTCTTAGATTACCATTGAGAATTGCCAAATGTTTGATATCGACTCCCCAATAGCGTAGCCAGTAAACTCCTCGGGTAATATCCTGTATAGCGCCTGCCAATCCTGCTCCAGATGCAACAACAGCTGTCGCAGGAATAGTGCCATTGCCAGTTCCCGCTGCAAATACGATAAGGTCACGAGTTGGGTTGATTGCAAACGTATTCAGCCAATCATCCACAAATTCCCCATTTGCTTGGTAACGGACGGAATTTTTGAAAAGTCCAGCGTCTCTTGTTTGGTTGAAACGAAAACCTCCGCTCGGTAGACCTGCAGGTGTGTAATCGTTAAGAGCATAGACAAAGACACCTTTGGCTGGGTCAGACTTCACAAAACCATTCCAACCATCTCCAGTTCGACGATTGGCTGCATCCGTCTGTAAAATGATTAAATTCCCAGTGATATGACTCGGCTTGTTGGCAGTCCAATCCGAGACAAACCGATTTAGAGTTTGTCCGGTAATCAAACCCCAGTTGTTATCATTGTAATTCTCTGCCGACTCATTGACTAGGTCAGTTGCAGAATTGACTTTGATTTGGTTGGACAAAAAGAGCAATAGTCCAGCGAGAAGGACGTTGTCGTCTTTTGCTTCTTTTTTGCAATTGGAACTAAAAAGAGAGGCGAATATAAGTAATGAGCTGATCCAAATTTTCATGGGCTCCTCCGAAGAATGATTCTAAATCCAGGAAAAGGACGGGCTTCCGTTATGAAAATAGATAATCTGCTATATTAGAATAAAAATCTGCTTAATTGGAATAATGAAATGGAAATTGGTTCAATATACTGACAGCAGGTTAGGATCAGGGGAAATCTACAGAGCAAACCTGATGGTAAAGTACCTCAACGGTTCATTCTGAACAAGGACGGTAAAGTATCCTTAATTTATATTCGGATAACATATATTATGTGAAGATTTCTCGAATTAAAACAAATCTCTGAAAGAAAATTTGCGTAAATAGGCTTGCCAAAAAATTCGACAATTTCATTTTAAAAAAACACTAGGCGTACATAAGCACCTGGTGGAAAACGATTTAACACTTGCCCCACTGTTTGCAGTGGCCTGGAGGAACAAATGGCAGATTTCGAAAAAATAAAGTCAATCATCGTTGAACAACTTGGTGTTGATGAGTCTGAAGTTACACCTGAAGCTCATTTCATCAATGATCTCGGTGCTGACTCTTTGGATACAGTGGAGTTAGTTATGGCTCTTGAAGAAGAGTTTGGTGTGGAAATTTCTGATGAAGACGCAGAAAAAATCCAGACTGTAGGCGATGTAATTAAATTCATCGATAAACTAAAGGGTTAATACCCAATCCGTAAACCGGGTCCCTTGCAAAGGGGACTCGGATTTTTTTTCACCTTGATTCCCAAAATAAAACTCTCTCCCGAAAGGGAATCGTCTCTCAAATCTTTACAATCAATAACAAAAACAAAATTTAAAAATCCTGTCCTCCTCCACCTAGCTTTTGTTCATCGCTCTTATTCCAATGAAAATGATTTGGGAAGGTTTGGTGATAATGAACGGTTGGAATTTTTAGGGGACTCCATTTTGGGGCTTGTTGCAGCAGAGTTCCTCTATACGAGTATGCCAAAAGGTGCAGAAGGCAAATTGGCAAAACTCAAAAGCAAACTTGTCTCGACTCCAGTGATTGCTAAGCTTTCGAGGCAATACAAATTTCCCGAATACCTACTTGTGGGCAGAGGGGAGGCAAATAAAGCAAAAGAGAATACAAACCTCCAAGCAGATTGTTTTGAATCCTTCTTAGGAGCATTGTTCTTGGACCAGGGAATTGAGTCCTGTCGTAGTTTTTTAATCCCCCACTTCCAAGAGATGCATTCCATTTTTGAAGAAGTCGAAGAGGCAAAGGACTACAAAACAATCCTCCAAGAATACTGTCAAAAGAAGTGGAAAACCATACCGATTTACACTGTTTTAACGGAAGAAGGTCCCGACCATGATAAGGAGTTTCTTGTCCAAGTTTCCCTCGAAAATCATTTCCAAAACAAAGGGAAGGGAAAAAATAAACGTAAGGCAGAGCAGAATGCTGCAAAAGCTGCCTTGGGAACTCTAAAACTATGATGGAATCTTTGTTTCGAAATAAATCCTTACGAGTCCGTGTGGCTGCTCTCATCAAAGATAAAAAAGGAAAGATTCTACTTGTACAACAGACAAAAAAAAATTCCAGCTATTGGCTCCTTCCTGGTGGTGGTATCGAATTTGGAGAAACGGCAGAAGAGGCTTTACAAAGGGAACTTAAAGAGGAACTCTCCTTACAAGTGGTTCAATCCGAATTTTTACTTTTAAATGAATCTATTGACCCTTTGAAAAAAAAACACTTGGTGCAGCTGGTTTTCCAAACCAAAGTAAAGGAATTGGTGCCTACTTTGAGTCCGAAAGAGAAAGCAATATCTGGATTTGGATATTTTACACCCAAAGAGATTTTGGATATGGACCTTCGCCCCAATATTAAAAAGTTTTTTAGCAAAAAAGCAAATACGCAAATACGTTATCTTTCTAGTGAATGGGTGAAAGAGACATGAGTTTGCGCACTCGGAAGATTGTTGGAGAAGGGTTTGCGTATCCAGTCGAACTCCATGAAGATTTTTCTGCGATTCCGGAGAAACTGCAAAGCCTCGGAAAAATATCCAAGATCTTTGTGTGTACAAATCGAGAGATTGCGGGGATCTATGAAAAGTATTTGGTTAAAGAACTAAAAAAACTAGGTATTCCCTTCCATTTTATCTATCTCAAACCAGGTGAAAAAAATAAACATATCGACCGTGTCAAAAAAGTGTACCACGAACTCATCAAAGAAGAAGCGGATCGAAATTCTCTACTCATCGCATTTGGAGGTGGAGTAATTGGTGATTTTGTTGGTTTTATTGCTGCCACCTTCTTACGTGGAGTACGTTTTGTACAAATTCCAACAACCTTACTTGCTTGTGTTGACTCATCCGTGGGAGGAAAAGTTGCGGTCAATGTAGATCTTGGTAAAAACATGGTGGGAGCTTTTTACCAACCTCAATTTGTTTATGCACCCATTTTTACACTTCGCACCTTGCCTGAAAGGGAATGGAGTTGTGGATTGGCGGAGATTGTAAAACATAGCTTCCTGAAAGGCGGAGACTACTTTCAAAAAATTTCCCAGTCCAAACGAAATGAATACCTACCCGGTTCCGATCTTCTTTTGGACGCAATTGACGGTTCTGTTCAGATAAAATCGGAAGTTGTTTCTCAGGATGAAAAGGAAGGTGGGATTCGTGCAATTTTGAACCTCGGTCACACTACGGGTCATGCTATAGAATCGCTGACTCAATACAAAAAATACTCCCATGGTGAAGCAGTGGCTATCGGAATCGTGACAGCCCTTCTACTTTCAAAAGAGATTTTAAATTTTTCTAAGGATTATTTTTTACAGGCAATTTCGATTATGAAATCTTTGGAGTTGCCTACCGACCTCTCTGAAAAACCAGAAAACATTCTAAAGCATATGGAACACGACAAAAAGAAAGATGGATCGGAAATTAAGTTTGTACTGCTTTCCGATTTTGGAGCTAGTAAGTATGGAGTTCCTATTTCACGAGATCGGATACTAAAAACGTTGATGGAACATAAATCAGGTGCTTTTTATGGGCAATGAACTACGAGAATTCTATTTAGATTTAAATCCATTAAATTTACTAAGTCAAGCTAGCAGAAATTTTGCGGAAACTATGGTCCTTTTTGGCTACATGGTGTTATTCGCTATGTTGGTGTATAAAATTGTTTTGTTCTTAGTCGAACGAATCAAACCTGCAACAGATCCAGCCCACGAATACAACCGCAGAAAAATGGTTCGAATTGGGCTAACATTAGTATTCGGAATCATCTATTTGCCCGTTTTTTTCTCGAGCCTATCTTTTTTACCGACGGTTCTTGGTCTGGCCGCTGCTGGTATTGTCATTTCTCTTAAGGAAGTTTGGCTCAATATGGTCGGATGGTTTATGATTATGGGCTCTAATGGATTTAAGGTGGGAGACCGAATCGAAATTGATTCCATAAAAGGTGATGTCGTAAATATCGGTTTTTTAAAATTTACCCTTTTAGAAATTGCTCAGGATGCCCGCTTTGAGCAGTCCACCAACCGCCTCATTCATTTTCCAAATTATAACGTGGTTCTGCATCGATATTTTGTAGTTTCTGAGACTATGGATTTTGTATGGGATGAGTTTAGAATTTTTTTGACTTTAGAATCTAACTGGGAAAAGGCGGAGAAAATTTGTAGCCAAATTCTAAATGAAGAACTTGTCCTCGTACCTGAGCTTGTGGATGCAAAGATAAGAGAAATGTCAAAAAACTATCTTGTGCGATTGGGAAAAACGACTCCCATCGTTTATACATCTCTCGAGCCAGAAGGTTTGGTTTTACTTAGTTTGCGATACCTTACACCAATTCGGTCGAAACGAGTGAACCGCATTTTAATCTCAAAAGAAATCCTCAAAAAGTTTAAAGAGCATGATGATATCCATATCTACTCACATTAAAAAATTTCTTACTCCTGCTACCTTGATGATTTTTGTGGTCATTCTTGGATCGTATGCTCTGTCTCTATGCAACGGCGAAATGTTAAGGCCAAATACAGTACCAAGTGATGCGAGCTATAACAAAAAAACAAATGTCTACAGTAAAACAGCAAATGGAGAAATGAAAGAATGGTTTGAGAATGGTACATTAGTCTCTCAAGCCAAAACCAATGAGTTTGGAATCTTAGATGGAAAGTTTGATAGATTTGATTATTTAACAGGCTCTATTGTGTCCTTCGGTGAATTCCAAATGGGTGAAAGAAAAGGCAAGTGGGTATGGAATTTTTCAGATGGATTGCCTTATATGGAAATCCATTTCCAACCAGGAAATCGCAAACGGCAACTTTGGATTCCCGTGATTGATATAGGTAATGAAACGGGAGCATATATTCGTTATTTTCGTAATGGCCGCGTCAATGAAAAGGGATCGTATGATGGAGGGAATCGTGCAGGAGATTGGGTACGATACTATCCGGATACTAGACCCGAATCTAAGGGTTCCTACCTAGATGACAAAAAAATTGGTGAATGGTTGTATTACTATCCAAGTGGTTCAAAGGAAGCATTTGAACTCTATTCCAATACTGGTGAATTTTTAAAACGCATTACATACTATCCGAATGGTTCCATCTGGTGTGTTACGGAAGGTGAAAAGACGCCCGTATGCAACTCAAACAATCCGTAAATGTTAATACCTATCTTACGTTCAATTATTTGATCTATTGCCTAAAATTCTGTAGCCTTTCCGAAAAGACCCAAATTGGTTTGGATTAGATCAATGTTGAACAAAAGTAAGCTGAAGAGAAAGGTTACAAAAAACACAACAAAAATGAGTCCAAATAAACCCACAAAACTATTGCGTAGGAATCGAAACTGTAAATAAGCAAAACTAACTAGAATGTTTTGCCATGATTTCAAACTGCCCTCTCCACCTACCTTTTTATAATTGAAAATATAAAAGATACTCAAAAGGGCTAAAACAGAAAAAAGAAAGTAACTAAACTCAGTTACGTAGTGCTTCTGAAGTAGAAATAGGGGTATGTAAACCAAATTTCCGATTAGGATTCCGATAAGGATAATCAATAAAAAATGGAATATGGGCGAAAAGAAACTGCCTGTCTTAGTGGAGGAGGGCGACCGACCTTCCTCTTCCAGGGAGGATGAAAACTGAAGTGCTTTAAAATTTTCGAGTTGTTGCTTCTTTCCGATCAAATGAATGGAAACAATAGAAAGAATATAGGATAACACAAAGACCAAAAGATAAACAATGGAGATAAAATCTCCATTTATCATCATTTGAACTTGGTAGAAAAATTTTGGAATCGTAACTAGAATTGAGACAGGATAAAATACATAAGCAAGGTGTTTGTAAAACCATGCGGAAAAGAGATAGGTGAATAAAACGGATAGGGCAAAGAACAAATAAAAAACTAGTAGAGAGAGGTAAATCCTCTGTCCAACTAGCACACGTCTAATGGCATCTTTTGTTTCTTCCAGATCGGTATCTACTGTCACCTTTGTTTCTTCTAAGTTCTTTAAAAAATCTTCTAAGTATGTAATCCGAGAAATCACTCCCGACTCACGATTTATTTTTGGAACGGATTTTGTGGGCTGTAGGTCTTCGCCTGTTTCGATATAAGTTTCTTCGAATTTTACAGAATATTCATTTGTTAGAGAATGAAACACAAAAAACAAAACAAAGATGGGAGCAAGAATCGGAGCAAATTTATTAAGTATATTTTTCATAAATTTTATAAAATTACAAATATCGCCATCATTCCTACCACAAGTGCTACGAGCATAATGATATAAGGAAGTAAATGCGCACTTTCTTCGTCTGGTTTGACTTTCGAAAGATTGGACTTTGAAGTTTTTGCACTGGGGCTCGCTACAGAGGTTAGAATATCAGCTTTACCCATTTTTGCATCTGTCATTTTGATTTTTACAGAGTTTTCTTCCTCTATGATCTTTCCATAAATCTGTTCATTGAGCTTGATCACAACTTCCGAAAACGTTTTATGGTTTGAGATATTTACAATTTTTGCAGGAACTTGTTTGATTTGCCCAGATTCTTCTTTGAGCTCTAGGTTCGTTATGATAGCGTCCGTGGTACTATCCCCAGGCACCAATCTAACATATACATTGTCCCCAGCTTTGAGGTCCGCGAGTGGAATACCATTTACAGGAGATAACTGGAAACGAAACTGCACAATTTGTTTGTCAGGTGGAATTAAAAAGCCAGACGATTCGGGAACTGGTGTGGGAGGAGGTGCTTCTTTTTTAGCGATTTCTTCCTCATCAACTGTGGTCCTACTTATATCTTTTGAGTCTATCAGTTCGTAATGAATTTCGAGTTTTGGATTTGAATTTCCAGCAGTTCTGTTGTGCATTTCTTGGAAAACAAACTCAATTCTATCATTTAGATTGTGGTCTAGGTAGTGAAGGAGTTCTTCCAGAAAACTTTCTGAACCAAATTTTGTTTTTGTAAGTTCACCTAAAGACTTTGTGATATTCTTTAACTGTTCGCCTTTGTAAATAACTCTTTGGATTCGGTTGTAAAAATCCTGAAATGTGCAGTGGATGGGCAACAAGGAAAGAGGACTACCACTCGCCACACTCTCATATTTGAGAGTTTTAATTTCTACAGGGTCAACCAGAGCCGAAATCATGGTATAAACCATATTGGCATCGTCACGAATATTGACCTTAATCGAATAATAATTTGGAGTCTCTGGCATATGGTTCTTTTTTGACAGTATCCATCTAAGGAAGAAAGCTGTCAAAAAGATTAGGTTTGTATGGGAATTGTATCATTAATCACTATCCGCTATATCCGAGGATCCCGAGTTTTGGGATTTCTGTCGATCAAGTCCCGACTTTCCTTCATTGTGATGGCAACAGGAGTCAGTTTGCTTGTGGTTGTTCTTTCCATATTCAATGGGTTTCAAAAACAAGTGAAAGAATCCCTTTGGCAGGGTGGACCCCATATTACGATTGAAAACTCCTATGGGTCTGGTGCAATCTACGACTATTCCAAAGTGATAGAGCAACTCCAATCCGATCCTAAACTTGGCGAATCCATTGTTTCGATTGAAGGAAATATCACGAGTCATGGTCTGATACAGAGTAATAACAATTTTACTCCTATTATGATCCGAGCTGTACCCATCGATTCTGTGGAAAAACTCCTGTTGAATGGCCTACCCAACTTTCCTCGGATTTTACAATACAACCGAGAAGAGATACAAAACATCAATACCAAAAAACTGGTAGTGGTTGGGAAAGAGATGAGTGCTATTTATGGCTACGGAATGGGTCGAGAAATCACTATGGCAGTTCCTGGCGGTCGGTTTACAGTTGAGAGAGGAGTTCAGGTAAATGTTCAAACTTTTCGTCTAACAGGTGTTTTTAAGACTGGCTACTATAATTATGATTCTAAATTTGTTTTTCTTTCACTCCCACAAGCTCAAGAGTTTTTTAAAATGAAGGGTGCTGTGAACCAGATCGCGGTGAAGGTAAAAAGTCTAGATGATCTCAAACTTACAAAAAATAGGATCTTGTCCAGGTTGAATGAGGAAAATTGGAACCCTAGTATTCAGAATAATTCTTCTTGGTCTGTTAGAACCATCGCGGAAGAACAGGAAAATTTTTTAGCAGCACTGAAACTGGAAAAGACGATCATCTCCATCATCGTCTTCCTTTTTATAGTTCTTGCTGCTCTGGGAATGGTTGCCACAGTTCACTCACTTGTCCGCGCCAAACGAAAGTCTATCGGAACCTTAAAAGCTCTTGGCCTTGCGTCTAACGATATTTTGTTGATTTTTACCTTAAATGCGATGATCGTCGGTATTCTCGCATCAGTCGTTGGTGGTGTGATTGGAATTTTTATCGCCAACAAATTGGAAGTGATCATCAACATCATTTCCGAAATTATCAACGGGGTCGGATCTACTTTGAGACCAGGAGACTGGGATCCTGTGGAACTTGTCCCAAAGGATATCTATTATTTTGATCATATTCCTGTTGATATCGATATTTCTTTCATCTTTATGGTGACAACCGCTGCCACCATTCTTTCAGGCCTTGCCGGGTATTTCCCTGCACGTATGGCTGCAAATCTAAACCCTGTGGATACCATTCGAAATGACTAATACTGAATTATTAACAACCGTATCGGTTCGAAACCTACACAAGTACTACCAAGTCGTTGATAAAAAATACAATATCATCTCGGGACTAAACTTTGAAGTCAAACAAGGAGATATCGTTTCTGTGGAAGGTGCTTCTGGTGTTGGTAAATCTACTCTCCTAAATATCTTGGGGGCTATGGACTCGTTTGACGAAGGTTCGGTGGAGGTGTGTGGGGTATCTCTTGGAAATTTAAATGAAAGGCAAAGAGAGGTGTTTCGAGCTGAAAGAATTTCTTTTATCTTCCAACAACACCTTCTGTTGCCAGATTTTACAGCCATCGAAAATGTGATGATGCCTCTTTTGATTAGTAAAATGAATCCCGCTTTGGCAAGGGAGAGTGCGAAGGAGATTCTTGGGCTTGTCGGTCTTGGGGAACGACTAGAAAGTTTTCCATCTCAATTATCTGGCGGGGAAAGTGCGAGAGTTGGTGTTGCGAGAGCACTTGTTGGCAAAAAACAATTGATTCTTGCGGACGAACCCACTGGAAACTTAGACCGTGAAAATTCCAGACATTTAATGGATCTGATAAAAGACTTACAATCTGAGTTCAAATTTTCTTTGATCCTTGTGACACATGATATGGAACTTGCTTCCATGGCTCACAAACGAAATCGGATTGAATCTGGAAAGCTAACACCTGTGAACTGATGGATTTTTGTGGGCATTGTGGTTTAAAATTCTCCACATTCTTAAAACATGGAAAATGTGGCTGCGTGCACTGTGTCCCCTTGGTTCAAAGCTGGCTCTTTCAAAAAAAACAAACCTATCCAATTACATTTAAAAAGATTCCGAATTTCTTTTATGAAAATTTAAGGTCTTTGACCCAGGCCAAGGATTTTGAAGTTGTGAGCTTGCGATACAGAATTTCTCGAAATCTAAAATCTGGCTTTTTTCCCTTTTACGACTCCCAACTCCCTGCGATTCAAAAAATCTTTAATAAAACCGATGTTACAAAAAACAGTGGAGCAGCGATTTTCTCTTTTGGGATAGAAACCTTTCGAACCTATTCGGAATCAGAAGATCATTTAAGGATGGAATGGATCTATGATTCCTTTTCGGAACAAGCTATCACAAATTTTGACAGTTGCCTGCGGGAGCTCCAAACCAGGATTCAAAATCTAAATCCGGAAGGACTGTCTCTTTTATCTTCCAAGGACCTTTGGGCCTACAAACCAAAAATTGGGTGGATCAATTCTTGTCCCACGAATTGGGGGAGGGGAGATCGACTCTCCGTCATTTTGAGATTACACGGGAACGCACAGGCAACCATTTTGACAAAATTGTCAAAACTATCTGATTTTGGTATAGAATTTGCTCTGCTATCCGATGGTACAACCATTGGGGGAGGTGCAAAGTCACTAGGAGTTCTCACAAAAATTTCCGTCAAGAACGTTGGTGCCGTTCAAAAACGTGAGTTTTTCAAAATTCTTAGTTTACTCACGCTTCCAAAAACGAGTACGGTTTAGATAGGGACAAGGACGTTCGTCTAAGTTTATAAAGGCAGGGTGCGCATGTTGGAATTCACCAAAAGAGCAAAAAGAGTCATCAACGAAATCGCCCAAGATGAGGCAAAACGTTTGGGTTCCGACTTTATTGGTCCGGAACATATTTTACTTGGTCTTCTTCGGGAAGAGGACTCTGTCGCGATTAAAATCCTGACCAATCTGAATATCAATTTGAATGAGCTCAGAAAAGAAGTCGAAAAGCGGACCCGAGAAGGTTCCGGAGCTTTATTACTCGATGTTTCCCAAGGCCAAGACAAATACCAAAAAATGATCGAAGTGTCTAAGGAAGAGGCAAAACGACTCAAACACAACTATGTTGGTACAGAGCACATCCTTCTTGCCCTCTTAAGAGATAATAATAACATAGCAGGCGGATCCCTCAGTTCTTTCAGCGTAAACTACAATGTAATCAAATCGGAAATTCTGAGACTTCTCGGAGCACCGCCTGCAAGTTCCGTTGGTGGAAGTGGAACACAAGGACAGACCCAAAGCGCCACTGCCCAAGCGCAACCCAGACAAGAAAAGAGCAAAACACCCATTTTGGATGAGTTTGCCAGGGATCTTACCCAACTTGCTCGTGAGAAAAAATTGGATCCAGTGATTGGACGATCCAAAGAAATTGAAAGGGTGATACAGATCCTTTCTAGAAAAACCAAGAACAATCCAGTTTTAGTTGGCGAATCTGGTGTTGGTAAAACTGCAATTGTTGAGGGTCTTGCCCAAGCAGTCATAGACAAATTGGTTCCTGATTTACTTTTCGACAAACGCGTATTATCTTTAGATCTTGCAAGTCTAATTGCAGGAACCAAATACCGTGGTGAATTCGAAGAACGTCTCAAAAAAATTATGAAAGAGATTGTGTCTTCACAGAATATCATCATCTTTATTGATGAACTTCATACGTTGATAGGTGCTGGTGCTGCGGAAGGCGCTGTTGATGCAGCCAATATCTTAAAGCCTGCACTTGCTCGTGGAGAATTACAGTGTATCGGTGCTACAACAAACAACGAATACCGAAAGTACATTGAAAAAGATAGCGCACTTGAGAGACGATTCCAGATGGTCAAGGTAGCAGAGCCGAATGTGGATGATGCAATCCTGATTCTTGATGGGCTAAAAAAAGCATATGAAGCCCACCATAAGGTTCGTTATTCGGCAAAAGCTCTCGAACAAGCAGTTAAACTTTCTCACCGTTATATCAATGATCGATTTTTACCGGACAAGGCAATCGACATCATAGATGAAGCGGGAGCTAAGGCTCGTTTGGCTAATTGCCAAAGACCAAACGAAATCAAAGAAATCGAAGAAGAGATTAAGACACTTTCTGTCAAAAAAGAAGATTTGGTAAGAAGCCAAGAGTATGAAAAGGCGGCGGCAGTTCGTGATGAAGTGAACCGCAAAAAACAGGCTTTGGAAGATAAAATCAAACAGTGGCAAGAACGTATGGATGGATATGCCGTCTCCATTGAAGAAGAAGATATCCTCTCTGTTGTGAGTTTATGGACGGGAATTCCTCTTCGTAAGATGGAACAAACCGAAAATCAAAAACTATTGAACCTCGAGGGAGATATCAAATCTAGGATCGTTGGCCAGACTGACGCCATTGAAAAAGTGGCGAAGGCAGTACGTAGATCCCGAACAGGACTTAAGAGTGAAAAAAGGCCAACCGGTTCTTTTATTTTTCTTGGACCTACCGGAGTTGGTAAAACGGAACTTGCAAAAGCACTCGCTGAACAGCTATTTGGTTCTGAGGATGCTATGCTACGGATAGATATGTCCGAGTATATGGAACCACATGCTGTTTCCAGACTAATCGGAGCACCTCCCGGTTATGTCGGCTATGATGATGGTGGACAGTTAACAGAGTTTGTACGTAGAAAACCTTACAGTTTGGTTCTACTAGATGAAATCGAAAAGGCACACCATGATCTATTTAACATCCTCCTGCAAATCATGGAAGAGGGGAATCTCACCGACACCAAAGGCAGAAAGGTGAATTTCCGAGATACGATCATTATCATGACTTCCAATATTGCGGCGAAAGAAATTTCGAAAGGCGGAAGGCTTGGTTTTGAGGACTTTGCGGACGAAAGAGAGTCCTACAAGGCGGACCAAGCTCGGGAACAGTTGAAAAAACATTTTAATCCTGAATTCCTGAACAGAGTAGATGAAATCGTTTACTTTGCTCCACTCAAAAAAGAAGAGATCGTAAAGATCGTGGATATCATGTTAAAGGATTTCAACAAACGCCTAACTGAGAAAAAGGTCTTAGTGAGTCTCACAACTGCTGCAAAGGAACATTTTGCAACCATCGGATACGACCAGAATTATGGTGCGAGACCACTTCGACGGGTGTTCCAAAGAGAGTTAGAAGACTATATGGCAGTGCAGTCTTTGAAAGGAGTTTATGATTCTCCGACAAAGATCCTAGTCGACCTAGCTGAGGGAAAACTCGTCTATTCTGAGTCATCCTGGGAAGATTACAAAGAACCTCCCAAGGGTGATGGTGGGTCATCTGCAAGTGAACCAGAAAAAGACTTAGCGCTCGTATAAGGAGTAGGGGGACTTAAGTGGCAATCTTAATCCCCCTTGTCTTTCTATTTTCCTATTTTTTTATTCGTAAAATCTGGTTCCAGCTCCGTAAAATTCGAACGATTGCTACCATTGAGCGCATTGAACTTGGGGTAATTCGCCCCAATTTGATTTTGCCTGAAGTAAAGGTGAAATACAAATACTACTTCCAACAAGGTCTTTACTATGGTTTTGGCTATTTGAACGTAGTCGATTTTTTGCCAGGTAGAGACTATCATATGCATTTGGGACCGGGTGACGTTCCTATCCTTTTTGTGGATGGTGAGGAAATACTCACGGAGGAACATATTGAACATTACTTGCTTTCCCAAGGGGGAAGCGTTTTCGTATACCTAGACCCCATCGAACCCTACCATTCACGGATTGATTCGGTCAATTTGAACTCCATTACGGTTCCCCAAGATCTATGAAACAAATTATATACTCTGGCTACTTTGCCTTCTTTTTAAGCTGTCTTGTATCTTCACCGATACTTGGACAAACCACGGAAGGTGGATCTACCTATTTTTCCGCGGTAGACGAATATAAAGTTAAAAACTACAACAAGTCCATAGAATTACTCAAATCCTTGTTAGCTGAAGGTAAATCCTCCTATGAATTTTACGCATTGCTTGCGTTGAATTATAATAAACTCAATGATTTTGACAACGCTTATAAGAATATGTTAGAGGCTCGCAAACGGAAACCAGATGATGAAGATTTACTTTTGCAATCACTGGGAATCCTAACTAAGTTTAAAAAGTGGAAACCTGCTATTGAACTCTCTGAGAGAGTCATTCCGATGTATCCCACCAATCCCGAAATCCGTTACTATTATGCATTGGCTCTGAGTGAACGAGGTGCCTCAAAAACAGCACTTTCTCAAATCGAAAAAGCTAAGGCTGGTAGCCCCAATGATTTTCGTATGTTGGAATTGGAAGGGAAAATCTATTACAATCTGAAGAACTATGACAAAGCGGATGTTAGTTTAAGATGGGCTTCTTCCTTGAACGGAAATTCTCCAGAAGTTTGGAACAATCTTGCTTTAGTGCAAGAGGCTCTATATCGTACAAACAAAAAACTTGGGAAAAAGACTCAGGCAAACTCTTATCTATCGGAAGCAAAGGATTGTGTTGATAAGGCTGTTTCATTAGCAAAAGAAAATCCATCCATTCAAGAAAATAAAAAAAGGATCCAAGAACTCGCTACGCTGTGAAAGTTAAGTTTCATACTCTTGGATGCCGGCTCAATTTTTTTGAAACGGATGGTATCTACTCAGTACTAAAAGAAAAGGGTTTCAGTCTTGTAAATACGAATGAATCTGCGGATTATATTGTTGTTAATACTTGTACGGTAACTAATAAAGCGGATGTCAAAAATCGAAATATTATACGCAATGCAATTCGATCAAATCCTGGTGCGAAAGTCTATGTAACTGGATGTTATGCGGAAACAGACAAAGAAATACTCTTGAACATCCCAGGTGTTTATGGAGTATTCGGGAATTCGGAAAAAAGTTCCCTACCTTATAAGATTCTATCAGACTATGAAGGGCGGGAAATTCAGAATCAAAAACCAAATAATCGATTTTCTTATTCAGATGTTTTGCCTGAGGGTCACACACGCGCTTATTTAAAAATCCAAGATGGTTGCAATCGCAAATGTTCTTATTGTAAAATTCCAAGCGCACGTGGACAAGGTGTTAGTCGAGACTATAATGATGTTTTAGATCAAGTACGTTATTTACAAGATAATGGTGTTGGAGAAATACAACTCACAGGAGTCAATCTAGGCTGGTATCGACTTGAAAATGGGGAAAAGGGTTTTTTAAATCTGCTTGAAGATGTTTTAAAAATATTAGAATATTCTAGGTTACGACTTTCTTCTATTGAGCCACCAGATGTAAGCCATGGTCTCGTAGATCTGATGAGTCACCCTCGGTTTTGTAAATTTCTTCATGTTCCGATTCAAAGCGGGAGTCGGGATGTGCTCAAAAATATGAGGAGAACCTATCATCCAGATAGCTTTCGAAAACGGATTGAACTTGTAAAAGAAAAGATCCCCAATATTTTTTTGGGAACTGATGTTATTGTAGGTTTTCCAACAGAAACAGAGACCCATCTGCAGGAGACTAAAGATTTAATCAGCGAACTTGGTTTTGCCAAACTGCATGTATTTCCGTATTCGGTTCGTAAAGGAACGAGTGCAGAGAGTTTCGGTGATCCGATCCCTGGTGATGAGAAAAAGAGGCGTGTTTGGGATCTCATTCATTTTGGTTCCAATCTCCATACAAAGTATTCAGAAACAACGATAGGAAAAAACTTTGAAGGGATTTTGGAAGAAGACGGACGAATTGTAACGGATAACTATTTAAAAGGACGTCTCAAAGAGGAAAAATTATACGAAACAATGATTCGAGGCCAATTTCTCGACATAAAACCCGTTGTTTACTTTCCATCAAAGGAAAAAGAGGGTGAGTTCCAGTTTGAACTTTGCCTTCAGTAAATAAGTCTTTACCAAAAATCAGTTCTGGACTTAGTGTGAGGTAATGGATCTAAAGAAAAAAATCCTTATCTCTATCGGTCTTATAATCATTCTAATTCTAATTTTTTACTCTTTTGGAAAGAGTGGTAATTCAAAACTTTCGGTTACACAGGGGCCACTTGTCGAAGCTGTTTATGCTTTAGGGCGAGTTAAGTCATACGAAACATTTAATTTGAAATTTGGTATAACTTCATCTATTCGCGAAATTTGGGTGGAAGAAGGACAGTCTGTCGTAAAGGGTCAGAAGCTGTTACAAAATGATTCAGGAATTGTATTTTCTTCGCCTATTCAGGGTACGGTGACAAAATTGACCGTATTTAAGAATGAAACAACTATGCCAGGTATTCCAATACTTGAAATCCAAAATCTTAAATCAGTTTACATATCTGTTTCTTTAGATCAGGAATCCGCTATCCGCGTTAAAAGGGGTCAAAAAGTTCAGTTGAGTTTTGAATCAATGCGTACAAATGTTTACGAAGCCGAGGTGGAAAGAGTGTATCCTTCGAATGGCCAATTTCTCGTACGAATTGAACCAAAAAATCTACCAGATGGAATACTTCCTGATATGACAACTGATGTAGCGATCCAAGTTTCGGAAAAAGAAAATGTGATTTTAGTTCCCTTGGTTGCAGTTAACCGGGGAAAGGTAATAAGACTTAGAGATGGTAAAAAAGATAAAATTGAAGTAAAGATTGGTTCTATTAATTCTGAATATGGCGAACTACTTAATGGTGATCTTTTACCTGGCGATGAAGTTCTATTAAAGAATTAGAATGTACTTTTTAGCAATCCGTCAAATTTTAGCTAGACCCCAACAATCCATTCTTACTCTTCTTGGATTTCTGTTGGGAACCGCTGGTTACATAATGTTTTCGGGAATTATGTTGGGTTTCCAAGTTGTAATGACAGATCAACTCGTTAATTCTGATGGGCAAATCAAAATTTCACCAAAGGATGAAATCATAACAGAGGCTAACTTCGAAGATATATTTTTTTCAGAGAAGACCGTAAAATGGCTCTCGCCTCCGTCTGGTCGAACAGATAATACACGTTTAACTAATGTTCACGGGTGGATGGAAAAGTTATCGAACGATCCTCGTGTAGTAGATTATGCTGAACAACTTACTCGTGAAGTTATTTTTGTAAATGGTAAGACTACCGCACCAATAAGACTTGTTGGAATCAATCCTGCTAAACAACCCAACGTTACAAACATTGGCAATTATATTTTTGATGCTAAAGTTTCTGACCTCTCAAAAGGAGGGGCATTGGTTATTTTGGGTGAGGGTTTAATTTCAAAATTAGGAACGAAGGTCGGAGATTCTATTTCCATTTTTATTCCTGGTAGGGAACTAGTCCCCGTAAAAATAATTGGTACTCTTCGAACTGGGAATAGAATGGTGGATGATATAATTGTTTATTCGTCAATCTCAACAGTACAGAATGTGACAAATTCTAGCGGTGAAGTTTCGCAGATAATAGTGAAAATAAAAAATATTCGTGATGCTAAGGAGATTGCAAACGAATGGGCATACTTTAGTAAAGATAAAGTCGAAAGTTGGGATGAAGCAAATGAAAGTATTCTTTCTGTATTTAAAACTCAGGATATTGTTAGAAATACGACTACACTAACTATTGTTTTAGTTGTTTCATTTGGGATTTACAATATACTTAATATGGTAGTCATTCAAAAAAAGAAAGAAATTGCAATCCTTCGTTCGATAGGATTTACTGAATTTGATACAATTAAATTATTTTTGTTCCAAGGTTTGATTCTCGGAATATTCGGTGCCTTTTTAGGAATCGCCTTTGGTGCTTTAGGTTGTTATTATATTGATGGATTACCCCTCGGTTCTTCGAAAGATACAAATTTTAAATCCGTAGTTAGGACTATGCAAATTTCATGGGATCTATGGATATACGTTCGTGGATTTCTCATATCTGTTGTAAGTGCTTGCATTGCTAGTTTTATTCCCGCAAAAACAGCAAGCTCACTTTCACCAGTCGATATCATTCGAGGTGCAACGTAGTATATGGATGGATTTGGAAAAATAAAATCTATCTCTATACAAAAATCCTTTGGCGATCCACCCCAGAAAATTTTAAAAGGAATTGATTTGGAAATTGAGGAAGGAGGATTTGTTGCACTTACAGGAAAGTCAGGATCTGGCAAGTCAACCCTCTTATATATATTAAGCGGGTTGGACTATCCAACTAGTGGACAAATTTTTTACGGAGATATCAATATCCATCAATTGGATAGTGAAGCAATACACAAACTTAGAAATTTGAGTGTTGGTTTTGTTTTCCAGTCTCATTATCTTCTGCCTGAGCTGACAGGATTAGAGAATGTAACTATGCCGACAAGAAAGAATGGTTTGCACAAAGAAAATGAAGCTTACGCCTTACATCTTTTAGAAAGTTTTTCTGTCCTCCATTGTAAAGGCAAACTCCCAAGTCAAATGTCTGGAGGTGAAGGACAGAGGATTGCAATTGCAAGAGCATTGATACAAAAACCCAAATATCTTTTTGCAGACGAACCCACAGGCAATTTGGATTCTATTAACGGAGATAAGGTGATGCAAATCTTTCAAAAAATCAATATGGAGGAAAAGACCACGGTAGTCTTTGTTACCCATGATCCAGATTACGCTGCCGCTGCAAAACGGCGGATCCATTTAGTTGATGGAAAAATTGCCGATTCCTAGGGGTTTATCCGTTATATTAGTCTAATTTGATCATCATTGCAGAATCTTTCCAAAAAAATTGATGAATTTGTCGATTCTAGCCTGAGTTTGGTCATAGTATGTCCCGACAGTTTGAAACAGATGCGATCCGAACACAAATCACCCGAACCAATGAACGAGAACACTCAGCACCCGTTTTTTTAACATCTAGTTTTGTTTTTGATGATGCCGAACATGCAAGAGCGCTTTTTGCAGAGGAAGTAGCAGGAAATCAATATACTCGTTTTTCAAACCCAAATACATCAGAACTCATTGAAAAGCTTTGTATCTTAGAAAAAACTGAAGATGGGATTGCAACAGCGTCAGGAATGAGCGCAGTTTTCACAGCTATCTTTGGTTTGGTGAAATCGGGAGATCATATTTTATCCGCGAGAGCCATTTTTGGTTCAACACATCAGATTTTTGCGAATATTCTACCTCGTTTTGGTGTAACGACAACGTATGTTGATATTGACAAACCAGACACCTGGGAATCGAAAATTTTATCAAACACTAAGATCGTTTATATTGAAACACCATCAAACCCAGGTTTGGAGATTGTCGACTTAGAATGGTTGGGCAATCTCTGTAAAAAGAATAATCTTATTCTCATTGTAGACAATTGTTTTTGTACGCCTTATATTCAAAGACCAAGTGAATTTGGTGCCGATATAGTAATTCACTCTGCGACTAAGTACCTGGATGGACAAGGTCGAGTGATTGCGGGAATGATCCTTGGTAAAAAAGAGTTCATTCAGCCAATCCGATACATGGCAAGGAATACGGGTCCAGCACTCTCCCCTATGAATGCTTGGATTATATCAAAAAGTTTAGAGACTCTAGCCATTCGAATGGAAAAACACTCAGAAAACGCGTTGAAACTTGCAGAATTTTTAGAGAAATCAAGCTTTGTAGAAGAAGTTAAGTATCCTTTTTTACCTTCTAATCCTAGTCTAAAAATTGCTAAAAAGCAGATGTCACTTGGTGGCGGGATTGTTTCTTTTGTAATCAAAGGTGGTCTAGCAAAAGCTCAAAATTTTCTAAATGCTCTTACTTGGTTTTCACTAACAGCTAACTTAGGCGATACGAGAACGACGGTCACACATCCAACCTCAACCACTCATTCTAAACTTACTGAGGATGAAAGGTTAGCAGTAGGAATCAAACCTGGTTTGATTCGAATTTCTGTTGGTCTTGAACATATTGACGATATTCTTAAAGAAGTGGAACAGGCTTTAGGGAAGTAAAGAGATTGTATTTGGAAGATTTTTTTTCTCGAATCGCCGATATAAGACTCCTTCTTGCTGCACTGGAAAGTTCTTTCTGATCTATTAAATTTTCTTCAAATGTTCGTACGTAGAGTTCGTCTGGGTCTACATCCACTTGAAATCCTAAAGTTAACTCTCCCGAATTTGGTAATGGAAATTCAGAGATCAGAACCAGTTTTTCTCCAGGCTTTAATCTAGTATCATAATATTCTTGCGTTAGGTTTGAATCTACCAATCTTCCGATTGATGCTTGTTTAATGGAGATTTTTTTTCCATTTTGAATAACAAATAACTCCAAATGGATTTGAGGTATAGTATACGTCGGGAAAGAATGTCCAATCTTCCTTGATTCAATGGAACCGATAACTTCTATGGTCGATTTCTGTTTTTTAAATGAAAATTGGACATCTAGGGCATTCCGAACAAATTCTTTGTCATGGATTCCTTTCCAAGTATGAGAACGGCTTTCCATATGGCAACTTTGACAAGAAATCTTTTTTTGTGCAAAATCCGATTGTTCCCACTCTGAGTAAGTTTCCATAAGTTGTTTTCCATTCAAAAGTACACCTGTTGGTTTACTTTGGTGGCAGTTTTTACAAAATTGAGAATTTTCAAATTCCTTTTTAGGGATAAATCCATTGTGTGGTAGAGGTGAATTCAAATAGAAATCTGAATCTGGTTTATTTGAACCCGGCTTTGTGGAAGTAATCGTAGAAGGAGGAGGACCATACCTTGTATGTTCCCGAACATGACAGCTTGCGCATATGAGACCCGGATTCTCAAGACCTTTTGAAAAACTTTCGAACTTTGGTCTCATGTGTTGGTCAGTTTCCTCTTTTAAAATACCATTCCCATCTAAGAAGGATTCCAAAGTGTCGAAAGACTCTGACAGAGGACCATGGCAACTATAACATGTTTTCCTTTTTTCGAAAGGCATTGTCTCCAATTGCCACAAAAATCCATCACTCACAGTTCTACTGTGAAAGGAAGTGCTCCACTCCTGAAATTGTTTGGAATGGCATTTTCCACAGTCTGAAGGGTTAAGCTCTTTTTCGAGTGATGAAAAGCTGTTTGGTGGAGAACCCTGGTATGGTATTGGAGACTTCCAATGTGAATCCAAAAAATCATTCTTACAGTTCCCTATAAAAATGACCATCAAAAGGATCGAGCTCACTTTCAACCAAACCAAGGTCATGAGTTTTAATAATTATTAACTATCTAACCCCCACAAGCATTTCCCCCTCCTCCCGAAGGACCAGAGGCACCACCTCCCCCACCACCTGTTGATTGACTCTTTAGGGAAGAACGAATGTATTCTTTATCTGTTTTCCGAATACCATTTGTATTCCGTGTGAACTGACGCACAGTTGTGAAACCAAAGTTCGCAACATTTGCAGTTACATTAGTTGTTAGATTGTCTGTAAAATTGCTGAGATCTGTTCTCCAAAGAGCAGCAGGTTGCGTTAAAGCCTGCGGATCCCTTAGGCCAAGCGCTCCCCATTGTACAAATCCTCCCTCATACAAACGACTGGGTTTACCTAATACGTTTTGCGTGATAAATTGGTTTATGCTGCCAGTAACTCCATCTCTATGGAAGTTGATGATCACTTTTCCATCCGAATACGGAAGGGCATTCAAAAGCGACCTAAGCGTTGCCTTTGAGTGAAAGCTAAGTGACGTACTGTTGTAGAGACTCGTATTGTCTAAATTGGAAGAACCTTTTATTGTTCCCTCATGGTTAACCCTACAACTTCCACCTAACTGAGTAGTGCAGGTTTGGTGCAGTGACGAACTATTTGTAGAAGATTGCGTTCCGTTGAACGAAGTAGCCGATCTTCCATCCAAAAAGAATGCACCTAAGGTAGGTAAACTAGAAGGCTCTTCCACTTGAGAATTTCCTCCTCTCAAAATGTGGAAAATATCTCCTAACGTTATTTGGAGGATTGTATTGTCTGTTAATAACCGTCGGGTTGTGTTGGAACGTCCCGAAGTCCTAGCAGAAGGTGAGTTTAAGGTAAAAAAACTGTTCAAACCATTTTTACCGTAGTGTTGGACGGATCCATTTAAAAGTCCAACTCTCTCTTTTGGGAAACCCCAATATCTGAGAGTATAATATGCTTTAGTTGCCGATGCAAGGTTTGCTGGGGAAGAGGAATCTGGGGCAAACAAAACAAAATCACTTAGCGGATCAATCGCATAAACCGCTAAAAAGTTATCTATTTTTTGACCCGTAGTTACAACTTGATTCAACAAAAGAACGTTGTCATCTCTCGAATCATTGAAAACAGAATCTGGAGATTGTATTAAATATGTAAAAACATCTCTACCGTTATGATTTATAAAGTCCCCACTTGGAGCACTATTGGTCAGCTGGATGATTACCAAGTTGCCATTTACCCCTGAAGGCTTTTGGTTTTGCCAATTAAAGCTCCACCTCGAAATTGTAGAAGGTGATATAAGACCAAACAAATTATCATTATAGTTCTCATTGGATTCAAATGCGAGCGACTCTGCAGAATTTGTGACTACCAAAAAAGGTGTGATGTCAAATTTTGCAAATGGAGGCACAAATTGATATTCGCCTGCCCCTTTGCAGGAGAAGAGCAAGCCTGTTGTGAAAAAAGTATATAACCAAAATTTGTTAAATGTAATTCTAAGATTTTTCATATGTTTACCTTCGTTTAGCACACATTAAAGATTATAAGGAAAATTTGCAGAAAAACCAATCGTACGAAGTCTCGCAGTATTAAATCCAGAATAAGTTTCCGAATAAAAAATTGAGTAAAAGTTGCCAAAACTGTCCATATAACTCAGTGCCACTTCCGCGTTGTGAAAGGTTTCTTTTCTCCCCCAGGGAGGTCTATAGTCCCTCACATATACATCGTAAGGATTTATTCCGTTGATCGTAACTTCGGGATAGGTGATATAATTGTAGGGAGGCGCCTGTCTCGGATCGGCAAATGCATATCCTCCTTGGCCAATCTGGCCACGACCACCAAACGTAAGGAACCAAGATTCAAATAGTTTTTTGTAAATTGCTCCGTAGTAGATAATATCGTCTGGTACAGGTTTTTCTCTCTTTCGGTATCCTATATCTCCTAGAGTTCCGAATCCAAAAAAATTGAAATCTTTTGCAAAGTACAAATTGACTTCACCACCGCTTGCCCCATCTCCTAGTGATTGTGGGTTGCGATCGTAATCTCCTTTTTTGATTCCTCCTGCGCGTATAGAAATGGTAGGAACCCATTTGTATTTGGAATCAAATTCATCTAAAATCTTATAGCGTAGCCCAGCTCTAGTATCTAAGAAACCATACTTGTCGGGAGCTTCAGGGGTTTGGAATAAACCCAAATACCGATCAAAAATTTTATGTCTGCCTAACTTTCCAAAACCTAAAGTGATGTCAAAAGTAAGTCTATCTGTAATACCATACTCCAGTGCAAGGTTACCAGTAGTAATTCTTACGTTATCATCATACTTGGCTTTTTCGGATGCTAAGAAAGCACTGTTGTATTCAGAATGTGTTGCAAATGGCCTGACCCACAGCTGACGTTCATAAGGCGCCCATGCTTGTTGTCCCATTAATCCTTTTTCTAATACAGGAAAAAGGGAAAATAAGATAGGCAAAAATAATAATACATTTTTCTGTTTCATTGTTTTTCTTTTTTATCAATTTTGATGTTGAATCGAACGGATAGGAAGTATTCAAGAGCTTCCAGTTGTTCTTTTGTTATTTTTCCACTTAACTCTGTTAAGTCGGTTCGTCTCTTCTCTGTATTCGGAAGGCTACCCTGCAAAAATTCCAATCGATCCTCATTCTCCTTAATTTGCGAAGGTGGGATCGTTTCTTTGAAGTCCAATTCCTTCTGAAAGACTGCCTTACCTAAATGGTATTTCTCTCTGTCCTTCCCCTGTGGAATGTTGACTACGCCCCCTCCACTCACTCCTCCAGACGGGAAAAGCTCAAACTGGCTCAATGTAAAAAATATTAGGCAAACGGATAGTATTTTGTTCATTATATTGTCCTTTAAATCTTATATAATGGATATAATTCTTAATAATTCTGTTTAGGCGACCATAAAATTTAATATAACGGAAAAAGGTCGGGTTAAACCGACCTTTTTCTTTCGATTCCTAGACTCGATAGAATGCAGAGTTAGAACTTATAGGCTTTGTCATCTAAGATAATTTGCCTAGATGTCTTTGCGTTGGTATTCAGACCTGTCGGAAGATTCGCGTCAACATCGCCCGCGACATTGTATGTGATCACTTCCGAAAGTTCCGGTATATCTGTTCTAAATGGTGAATCCGCGGGAAGTTTAGGAGCAGGGCCACCACCCGTTAGGCTTCCCCACTCAATCCAACTACCATCATAGTAAGTTGTTGGGTACCCTAAAATTGCAATATACGAAAATCCTGTTACCTGCGAACGGTTGTTTGTTCGACAAAGTTGAATCGCAGTTTGCCCTTTTTCGTATCCTTTACCATTATAGTATGCTTTTAGATCAGCTTTGGGTTTGAATCGAAAATCAGAATCTAATAGATCAACCCAAGGAATATCTTTTGCACCTTTGATTCTTCCTTCAAAGCCGGTATACTTTCCACTAACTTCGTGTTGTGTGCTTCTTGCAACTCCATTGTATTCATTGCTGCTTCCCGATGAAGATCGTGCGTCAGAAATAAAAATTCTTGATGTTAGGCCTGGAACTTGTACGTTATTTGGATTCCTTACAGCAGTGATTACATCTTCAAGTGGTAACATTAAGATAGTGTTATCAACCCGAACTTGTTTTACAGAATACACATTGTTTAATGACGGTGGAGTATCTGTAGAGCTTTTAAAAGGAACAAATCCAGGATTACTGACTACAAGTCTTGGAAGAGTTCCGTTTAGGAAAGCTAGGTTTTTTGCATCTATCCCCCAGTATCTTAACGAATAAAACCCACGTAACGTACCTTGTACATGGTTTGCCGCATTGGCAGTGGATACAAAAACAACCAAATCATTTAGTGGATCTATTCCATATAGATTCAAAATTCTATCCACTTTTGGTCCATCAGCAATAAGCGATGTAGTATCAGCCAATCCGTTATTACGTTTTTGACTAAAACCATCACCTCCAGCGAGCGAGCCTGCGCCATTGGCAAAGTTAAAAGAATATACAAAAACGTCGCTTCCATTGCCCGCAATATATTGCGAACCACTTGGACCAACACCATTCTGTAAGATCACAAGTTTTCCGTTGATACCTGGCGGTTTTGTACCGTTCCAATTGTTCACCCATTTGCCTAAAGTCGAAGGAGTGATCAGTCCGTACTCGTTGAGGTTGTAGTCGTCATTTGATTCCCGTGCAATGTCTGCGGCAGAATTCACTTTTATTCCACCTTGCAAAAGAAAAGCGGCGAGGAGAAGATTTGTATCATTGTTATCTTTATTCGTCTTGCAGACACTTAGTAACCCCGCAAGTGTAAACAAAGAGAACAACCGAATAGTTGTTAGTTTCATTTTAGTTTCCTTAATCAAAATTTTACAAACGCATTGTAGGGGTTATGCACCAATGAGTTAGTAAGTAATCTGAATCTAGAAATGAGCCTTTGGAGAGAAATAATAAAATCTATTATAGCAGAAATAAATTATTATATATTGAATATCAAATTACGCAAGTTTCCAGGATTTGATGGGACAATCATGATTTGAGGCTTCTATAGCCGATCCCTAAAAGTTTGGAATCGCCCGAGCCTAACTTTTCTATAGAAATTAACTCTTGTTTGGGTAGAGAGAGAATATCTCCTTCCTCTAGAATAAATTCCTTAGATCTTAAAATGATTTTTGATTTTCCTAAGGTCTGAACAATTTTAAAGTCAGCCAGGGCAATTATGTTGCCAAAGTGGTTTAGGGTGCCATCTTTTACTATCCATTCAATTAATACGACTCGGTCCTTTTCATCAGTCTGAATCAAACGTGATGATTGTGAAAAATCCAATGAATTCCAGGTTTTTCCTTCATTTTTTGAGATATACTTTGGCATTTGGGAGAAAAGATCGGGAATCATCTCTCCAATAGGTGTTCGAAGAGCTTTTGAGAGTTTCCATAGTATTCCAATGCTTGGCATGGATTTCCCGGATTCAATAAGCCCAAGCATACCTCGGCTAACAGATGAAAGTTTTGCTAGTTTTTCCATAGAAAATCCCAGCTCCAGCCGCCTGGAACGAAGCTTTTCTGCAAGAACTAGAGCCAATTGTTCGTCTACACTGGATTTTGTTGTATCTGTGGTAAAGGTATCTTTCGTATCCATCCAATATCCCCCATGGCTTGGGTAACTCTATGTTCTATATATTGGATATAATGTAAAGTAAAATGAATAATTTCTATTAAGTTGAATTAAGCAGATTGAATAGGAAACTGCCTGAATGTATAGTATGTTATCTGGTATTGCATAAACTTCAGAAAATCCCCAACCCAGATTCAAAAATGTAAGATAGGAAAGTTGCGGAGTAGAGAGGAGGATGAGTGGAACAATGGTTCTTTTTTTTGATACAATCCAAAAGGGAAGGGGAATTAAAAAATACCAAGCATTGTTCACTGGTAAAACCACCACCAAGGCTAAGGAAACTAGGAAGAAGACAAAATCAATATTCAAAACTCTTTTTTCAGTCACGAGAATTCTTATCAAGAGAAGAAATGAAGGGAAAATAAGGAAAAGTAATCCGATCCAAAAATGATCAACTAATGAATGTTTCAAAAAAAAATTAAACTCAAATTGTTTTCCGAATTGAATCAGATTTTTATAACCGAAGTCCAAAGAAAAGTCTTTAGTGAGAATCGAGAAAAGTAACATTGGCGAAACGATACCAACCAGAAAACCAAAAATGATTTTTGTCTGATAGAGTCTTTTGTTATATACGAAGGCGATAAGTCTAGCTACCAAAGGAAATGCAGTTATCTTGATCAAGATAAGAAAACCTGATAGTATACCCAAAAAAAATGTTCTTTTATTTTTCAGTGTATAGATCGCTGTAAAAAAGCAAAGCAAACAAAGTATTTCAAAATGCGCATTCCAAAATACTTCTTTGAGATATAATGGGAAAAATAGAAATAGAACTGTCCACTTCCTGCCCAAAATTGCTAACATGTAACCTAACGAAAAAAATTCTAATAGAATGTAGAGAATTTTTACACCAATGTACGTTTTTGGAAATGATAATGAAAAGAATAAAAGTACGATGGGGGAGTAGATAGAAGTCCAATCAGGGTGATTGATTATAGACAAAAGGTTTGTTAGGTCAACAGCTAGATCTTGTTTTGTAAAAAAGGATTCTGGAGTATAGATGTATGGGGACAAACGTTTCAGAATCAGATTTCCTTCCCATATGTATCTTGCCCAATCGTCCTCTAAAAAAGGAGGCAGGGTTGCTAAAATAAATTTCAATAGAAAATTGAAACCAAGCATAGGAAGGAAATACGATTTAAAAAAAGAATTCCTTATGAAGATAAAAGTTGAGTAAAAAGCACTATAGAGGATAAATCCTATAAGGAAAAATCCAATAGTTGGCATGATTGTTACAACTACTCTTCGTTAAACTTTAAGTTGTTACATCGTTCACAGATTTCTTGAGGAATAACACCAAGTTTCATCAGTAGTCCAAAAACAAAACAACCTGCACACCATCCCAAAAACGATTCTAAAGAAGCAAAGAAAACGAGGATTGCCATTGTAATTTGGAAGTGCGGAGAAAGGCCTTGCAGAAGGAATAGAAGTGAAGTGATGCTAAATAACAATCCGATCAATTGGGCAAAACGTTTTGGCGGGCCAGGAACTGGAACAAAGGAAACTTTCAGGCGGGGCACCAAAATTCGATTCGTAAAAACGACAAAGGGCTCGTATCGCGGACCAAAGCTAACCCTCAGCAAAAAACCAAAAATTAGGAGTGAGATTGTGTACGGATTTGGAAGTACGATCGAAATTACACCGAATACCACAACGGTTGAAGCGACAATTCTCGTGACATTTTCATTCACAACATCTGGATAGTAGCCTAGTTTCATTGGGAACTCCTTCTGTCCTTTCTGAAAAATTCTGTGGATTAGACAAGAAAAATTCGTTTTATTGGATAAAAAGTTTATTTTATTGACATTTTTCTGTCTTAAAAGAGGATAAATCCTGAAAATCAAAGGAGATGGGAATGAAGATTTTGGCTCAGTCGTATGGAACATTCTTTTTTGTGGCCGCAATGGTATGGTCATTCTGGCTACAAATCCATGGAAACCCGACGAAACCTGGTCCGGAAGCTTCCCGAGAGAGATGGTTTGTCAGCGAAAATGAGGTTTCGAGTCAATTTTCAAAAAAGCCTCTAGTTTTGGATGCACGTAGTTTTTTAAATCGAAAGGTAAATCCTATCCAACAAGCGAAGCCAATTTCATGGGAAAAGCTTTCCCGTGAGGACAGGCCAAACCAGGGAAAACTTTTAGAAAAGCAAGCGGTACTTAAAGAATTGGAAAACTTTGGTATTGAAAAAGAATCCGAAGTTTTGGTTGCGGGAGACGGGTTTTCAGGATTTGGTGAAGAAGGTAGAATTGTATGGAGTTTGCGGGAAGTTGGCTTCTCGAATTCGTATTTTTTGACAGGTAGCTGGAAACCAAAATCTTTAGAAAAAGCACTCAATTCCATTGAGAAGCAGAATGACTCTGTGCGAAAAAAAAAGAAAGGGTCGTCATACCAGAATTATACGATTGAAAAAAATGAGATTTTGAGTTCCCTAAATCAAGCTAGATTCAAAATTTTAGATGTAAGAGAACCGAGAGAATTTTCTGGCTCCACTCCGTATGGTGAGTCAAATGGTGGACATATTCCTGGAGCCATTCCTTTATATTTCAAAGAACTTATGAAACGTGATAGTTCCATCCGATCCCAAGCAGAAGTAGAGAAGTTGTTTAACGATTTGAATATAAAGAAAGATGATACAATAGCTGTTTACTGCACCGGTGGAATTCGTTCTGCGTGGGTAGTTGGGGTTTTGAGAACCTATGGCTATAATGCTAAAAACTACCCAGGATCGATGTGGGAATGGTCTGATGATTCCAAACTTCCGTTAACTCGTTAAAATGAAACAATTGAACCGAAGGTATAAAACTCTTTTTTTAGTTGTCTCGAGTGTTGTTTTAATTGTGTGTTGTTACTACATATATGATAAACGTAAGTCAGTTCCCATCTCCGAAGTATTTGGAAATAAGGTTTGGGCCAATCCTATTGGATACTTACCACCGTTAGAAGGTGTAGGTGATGTGAGAGCTAGTAATTGCGGTAAATGCCATACTGAAATTTATAAAGAATGGTCTCTTTCTACTCATGCACATGCTTTATCTGATCTGCAATTCCAAGCTGAGTTACAAAAAGAAACTTCCCCTAAGTGGTTGTGTCTCAATTGCCATATTCCAATTGAAAACCAAAGAGAAACTTTAGTTGTTGGACTTCAGGGTGGAGATATATTAAAACCTATCGAAGTACCGAATCCAAACTATGACGCTGACATGGAAAAGGAAGCCATTACTTGTGCGAATTGCCATGTTCGTGTGGATGAGACTACAAAAAAATCCTACATCATTGGTGCAAATGGATTTTCAAATGCTCCACATCCGATTAAAAAGAATCCAGAATTTTTAAAGAACAGGTGTTTGGATTGCCATAACGAAACCTATGAAGTAAATCAAAACCTAGTTTGTTCCTTCCAAACTGGAACTGAAATTGTTCTGGGACCTTCCAATTCCTGTGCAAATTGTCATATGCCAGAGATCAAAAGACAAATCGTTAAATCAGAGTTAAATACTCTGATCCGAAAATCGCATAAACATGGTTTTGTGGGAGGAGGAGTCCCAAAAGAATACTCGTTATACCCTCATCAAGTTTATCTAGGTTATAAGCCTGGAATCATTTTATCGGAAATCGCACAAAATGGTGATACTATAAAACTTTCTATAAAAAATGCTTTTGGCGGACACTCCGTTCCTTCTGGAGACCCAGAACGTTTTTATAGAATGGAATGGAAAGGAAAGGATTCTTCGGGTCAAATTGTTTTCAACGATACAAAGGAATTTGGTCAAACATGGGAGTGGAGTCCCAAAGCTAAAAAAATAGCAGACAATCGTTTGGTATCAGAACAAATTTTCGTTTGGGAAAAAAAAGTTCCAAGTAATGTTGAAACGTTTATTGTCACTGCCAAACATATTCGATTAAAAAATTCAGCAAGTGATTATATGTCTAAGGCAACCAATCACAAAGACCCTGTCATTTTGGAAAAAATAAAAAATATTAGAGCCAACTACCCTCATAGCAGTACTGTTTTAGAAACGAAATGGACAAAAGGAAAAAAGGATCGAAGAGATACAGATCTGCAAGAGTTAATGAATCGAAATGAAAAATCTTTCGGCGAGTGATATCTTCTGTATCATTCCTGCGCGGAATGAAGAGAAAAATATCCCAAATCTTTTGATGGGTCTTTTGGAGATAGGTGGTCTAAAGAAAGATCAAATTTTAATTGTAAACAATGGCTCTACCGATCAAACAGAATTCGTTTTAAGTGAATTAGATGTTCCCTACACAAATGAGCCAAATATCGGATATGGATCGGCTATTCTTCGTGGTTTGGATACTATCAAAAACCAAAACAAAATCCCAAACTTTATATTAATCTGTGATGCAGATGGCTCGGATGACCCTGAAGACATTCGTAGACTCTATCATACCATTGTTCAAACGGATGCAGACCTTGTGATTGGTTCTAGATTGCTCGGAACGTATGAAGAAAGTTCCCTATCAGCGATCCAAATTTTCGGCAATCGTTTGGTCTGTTTTTTAATTTTGTTGTTTTACAGAAAGAGGTTTACCGATCTTGGACCACTTCGTTTGATTCGATATTCTTCCTTACTAGATTTAGATTTAAAGGATAAAACTTGGGGTTGGAATATCGAAATGCATTTAATGGCCCTCGAAAAAAATAAACATATTGTGGAGATACCCGTAAATTATCGCAAAAGATTCTCGGGGGTGTCAAAAATTTCAGGAACATTGTCTATGTCAATGCGAGTTGGATTCCGAATCTTATATACATTCTTTCGTATCTATATTTTGGGGAGGCTTTGATATCTACTTATTTTTGCTATACCCTATGTTGTTATTTTGTTCTGCACATTTTGGGGATAGAACCAATTTGTTTAGTATCGTATGCTTCCAAATTCTTCCGATTGTATATTTCTTCTATCTAACGAAATTGATTGACCGGTTCCCCTTTCAAAATCTCTTTTTCTACAGCATTTTTTTACGTTTGGTGGTCGTAGGATCAACTCCAGTATGGAGTGATGATATCTACCGTTATCTCTGGGACAGCTCTCTGCAGATTCAAAAAATTAATTATTTTGAAAACACACCAAGAGAGTTTGTCGACTCCTTGCTTTCGGTTGGTGAATTTCAAAGTTTTTTATATCAGAATATGAATAGTCCCGATTATCTTTCTGTTTATCCTCCGTTGTTGATTGCAGTTTACAGCATTCCCATTTATTTTTTTCCAGATTACGATTCTATAGTTCTAACTTTGCAATTGATTTGGATTCTGGTTGACGTTCTTATTTTTTTGCTATTGAGAATTTGGTTTACTGTTAATACCAAATCTCTTTGGTTTTATATGGGTAATCCACTTGTCATCATCGAATCGATTGCCCAACTCCATCCGGAAATTTTAATTTTAGTTTTTATTTTGGTATTGGTGAAATTCCAACATCGAAGAATTCTAAGTATACTATCTTTTCTTTTTATATTGAATATCAAGATTTCGTATCTGATCTATCTTCCCTCTCTATTTCGTTTTGCTCATTGGAAACGAATTTTAGTTTTATTGATTTTTTTATTGCCAATTGGTGGATTTCTTTTTGTTCATTATAGTGCATTCCACTTACAAGGGGTGAAGGGGCTAGGACTATTTTTTCATTCCTTTCGCTTTCACGGTATCTTAGAATCTCCAATTTTTTGGGGTTTGGAAGTTTTTGACGTTTCCTATCTTTCTGGTGCAATTTCTCTTTTTTGTTTTGGTATGTTTTTGATGTGGTTTGTATGGTTCACTAGAAAGTTCCGTTTGCCATTGGAAGTTTCACTGTACTACGTCACAGTACTTTTCCTTTTATTCACTCCTGTATTCCATCCTTGGTATTTGATCCCCGCAATACTTCTAACAGTCTTGAATATAAAATTACAATCTCTAAGTTTTATATTTTTACTATTTTCGGGATTTTCTTATATACTATATGCATTCAAAGAGTTTTCTTTTTATTTGACCATCATAGAGATCTTTATCTTATTTATTTATGTACGAAAAAGCTATCATATTATTTTCCAAAAAACCTAAGTTAGGTCATGTAAAAACAAGGATCGCTAAATCTCTCGGTGATTCTAAGGCATTAGCAATCCACAAAGAACTTTTGGAAATTACACTAAAAATGTTACAACGGGTAGAATGCAAAAAGTATCTTTTTTGGGATGAACTATCAGAGGAAAGTCCCGAGTTTTTATACCATGGTTTTGATATCCGATCCCAAAAAGGAAAAGACTTAGGTGAAAGAATGGAAAATGCTTTTTCCGACGTGATTCCATTCCATGATAAAGTTCTTATATTAGGTACAGATTGTCCCTTTATCAATGCCGAGATTTTGGAGGAAGCCTTTGTTAGTCTAGATACATCGGATCTAGTCCTTGGACCTGCCGCAGATGGTGGGTATTATCTATTGGGGAAAAAAGTCATGAACCCGATGGTATTTAAGGATATCCAATGGAGCACAGATACGGTTCTTGCTGATACAATTAAAACCTGCAAAGAACAAAAGTTAAAATTCAATCTACTTAGAGTGTTATCTGATATTGATACGGAGGAAGATTACATTCAGTGGAAAACTAAAGCAAATTAAAGATTTTTATTCCCTACCACAAGTTCTACCCTACGATGGAAGGAGTCGTTTGTGCGAGGACTTTCTTTATGTTTGATTTTGCTATTTCCGTAAAACAGCCGTTGTATTTGGCTTTCATTTACAAAGTGAATTTTTAAAAAACGTTCCACTTCTAAAGATCTTTTTTCACTCACGAGGAAGTCATTCTGATCTGATTTCCCTTCAAAAGCATGAGCTAGTATATACACTTCGAAATCAGGATTCATAGTTAGATATTTAGCGAGGTCTTGTAAGTAAAGCTGATCTGATTTTGATATTTTATCCGAACCTTTCTGAAAGTAGATACTTCGGTTGTAAGCATTGTCTTGTGATTGGATTCGTTTGTAGGGATCGTCGAATATAAAGCCTTCCTGAGCATACGTTTGCAAAACTGGAAAAAGGAAAGTTAAGATTGCTAGAAAAAACACCAAGGCCCAATTGGTTTTGCAAATTATTTGGTTCATACTTTAAATTTCGGTTTAGAAGTTTAAAAAATCCAACAGGTTAGCTAGTTTTGTAAGCTTCTTTTAAGCATTTTAAAAGATTTTGAAGATTGGCTTCCATTTGGTTTTTAAGATTCATTTTGACTAAAAATTCACTCAATTGAAAAAGGCCTTTCAATTCCATTTGGTCAATGATCGTGATTTGGGTTCCTCCATTTTCAGATGACAACTGGTATCTATCTTTGAAGTTCATCCCATTTGATTTGCATTCTGCTTCGAAGAATACTTGGGGCTCTTCTTTTGTAATCGTATAGGTTTCATTTAAAGTCATGATACCCAAATCAATTTTAATTTTGTATGTCTGCTCCGAAAGTTTTTCAACGGATTGTATACTCGAATTGTAATGGATTTGGTTTTCCATTTTGCGAAGATACTCGTAAACAAACGGAGAAGGTAGGTCGATAAATGCGTTAACGGAAGTTTCAAACATCTATTTCTTAGACTGCTCGATCCATTGTTTCCATACATCTGGTACATAACCAACTGTTGCTTTTTTCCCATCGCGGACGACCGGTGTTTTAAACAAAAGAGGGTTTTCCAAAAGTGCTTCTTCTTTATTATAAAGCATATACTTTAGATTTTTGTCTTCGTAAACCTTCGAAGATGTATCAATCAGATCATCCAATGATACGGAGCCCAAAATAGATTTCAGTTCGCCTTTGGACATCTCCTTTTCCTGGAGATTGATAAACTGAAATGGAATGCGACGTTCTTGAAAATAGAGCTGGGCCTTTTTGCTATCTTTACACTTTTTTGTGCCAAAAATTTGAAGGTTCATCCAAAGATTGATTTTCTAAATTCGTCCAGTAGGGATTCAGATCCACTGAGCATAAGTTCAATTTGGTCTTTGTCGAGGTCATACATAACGTGAGCCTCTAAGTATTGAGTGAACTCATCAGCAGTCAATTTTTTGGCATCAAAGTTTTCTTTTAAAAAATTGTACCATGCGGCAAGAATAACTTTTTGGTGGGCTAGTTCCTTAATACCAATGGTGATGATTTTAGTCGATTTCATGAGAACCTACTCCAGGATGATAAGTCCATTCAACGAGTGTCAATCTAAAAACCTTTTGAACACCGAAAAATACAATGTCCATGCACCCGTATTCATATCCAAACGACGGAACGATTGTGCACTGCTCACATTCAGATCGATAATCCTTGTATCATCAAAAACCCCAACCCTTCCATCACTTCGAATGTAAAAACTCGAGCTTTCTCCGTTATAATTTCCACTAAACTTATCAATTGCAGTATGATGGTATGCTATTCCCAACTGTAAAAATGTATTGTCCGTTAATCTTCTGTTAATCGCCGTTTCCGCACGGTATGCAATACCACTTCCTCGTAAAATTCCTCTTTGTCGGAAAAACTGTGTATTGGGTGGTGGTTCTCCAATACTATAACCCCTGATGCTCCAATCTGCGGATGTAAAACCGAGTCCAAGACCTGCCTCCCATTCAAAATTTCGGCTAAGAGGATAGTTAAAATAATACATCCCAAGTACGTGGTAAGAATAAATTGTGGAATCCAATCTCGTGAAATAAAAATCACTAGTAACTTCTGTTAAATTTAGTTTTTGCCAATCGTTTCTACCGATTGTAAATCCAAACTTGGAGTGAGAATCTAAAATCCATCTTATAAAAAGGTCATAGGTTTGGATTGACTTTCCACCTCTAATATTCAAATCGGAAACAATTGTCGGGCTAAAGGTTGATGAAAACTGGTTTAGGTCGCTGTCAAATCTTCCCGGGATCCTCTCTCCGAAACCGGATCGGAAGCCCAGTTCTAAACCTGAAGATTCAGATTGGAGATTTACAAGTGGGAAAAGGGCGAGTAGCAGGGGAAAAAGGAGTCCAATACATCTTGACATAACTGTTTATTCCAATTTCGTGAATAAGAACCTATATGGAAACACTCTTTCAAAGCGAATCAAAGTTTAACCTTCTTCTTGGTGCGGATATACTCAGTCCTTATTTTTATTTAATTTTGGTATCGGCCGTTTATTTGACAATCCAACTCGGATTCCCCCAGATTCGATTTCTGTTCTTAGGTCTGAAAATTCTCACGGGGAATATGGACTTTAAAGGCTCGAAGGGTCAACTTGTCCATTCGCAGGCTTTTTTTGCAGGAATTGGCTCCTCTCTTCTAACCGGTTCTGTTTTGGGAACAGCACTTGCAATTGCATACGGTGGGATCGGTGTTATCTTTTGGATTTGGGTGGTTTCTCTTCTTGTGATGCCTATCCGCTTTGTTTCATCTACTCTTGCGGTAAAATTTCGAAACAAACTGCCGAGCGGTCGTTATCTTTCTGGCCCTATGTATTCGATTGAGAAATCTCTTCGCGCCAAGTGGCTCGCAATTGCCTTTTCTCTTACGAGTATATTTACTGTTCTGATATTCGGTGGGATATTTCCTTTTATCGGGCTTAGCTTTATCACCAAAGAAGGTTTGGGGCTTTCTGGCATGAGTGGTCCAATCACGATCGCCGTTGTACTTATGTTTGTCGTTGTGGGTGGAATCCGTCGCGTGGGCGCAACGGCTTCGATCATAGCCCCTCTTGGTATCTTGCTGTTTCTATTTTCCTATTTTTCTATTTTTGGGCAAGGTCTCGTATCATTTTTTGCCTTCCTAACGGATGTTTGTAAGGAAGCGTTTAGCATAAAAGCCATGGAAGGTGGAGGGGCTTTTGGAATCCTTAGAACACTTTCGGTATCTCTCAGTGTCTTTTTTCTTTCTACTGAAACTGCCGTAGGAAAATCTTCGGGGATTGCCGGAGTCGTTCGTACGGATTATGCCGCCAAACAAGGTTTAGTGAGTATGCTTGCATCCTTTTTTGAAGGGATCATTATGGCAACTCTGATAGGTTTTGTACTCTATTCTTATGGAGCTGTCACACTTACAACAATTTTAGAGTTTCCTACGAGGATCATAACAGACACAAATCAGATTTCAGTTTTTCTATTTTTGGGCTCTTTTCTCTGTTTTGGGCTACTCAGTCTTGCGGGTTGGTTTTATTCTGGGGAACAAAACGCCTTCTATCTATTTGGTGAAAAATTTTCTAATTTTTTCCGAATTCTCTTTTTTGGAAGTTTGTTGGTATTTGCCTTCTTTTACGTAAGATATGGAATAGATGTTCTAACGTATGTTATGAAGATAGGGTATACCTTAGCCGTTATTACATCAGTTCCTCTTTTGATTGCAATTCTGATGCTTGGAAAATCAGCCAAATTGGAATTGAATAAGTATCTGAATGAATCTGGCGTTCGCTATGAAATATTCAAAGATATCTATCTTCTTTTTTTAACTCTATTGCCCAAAAATCTCATCTCTAAATTGTTTGGAATCTTTTCGATGATGAAACTTCCGCGTTTTATGATGATTCCGATTTTAAAGGCCTTTGCAAAAGCCTATAAAATCAATTTGGACGAAGCAGAGCTCGAAATTAAAGAATATGCCTCACTCAACCAGTTCTTCACCCGAGCTCTCCGGGCAGAAGCCAGGATTATCGATTCTGCAGCCAACGCAATTGTTTCGCCGACAGACTCTCGGATTACAAGTTTTGGAGACATCAACCAGTCTACAATCATTCAGGCAAAGGGTATCGATTATTCCGTAAAGGAATTGTTAGGCTCTGAAAAATTTTATCCTAGTTTTACAAATGGAAAATACATAACCTTTTATCTATCTCCGCAAGACTACCACCGAATCCACAGTCCTTTTGCAGGTCAAATCTTAGGATATTATTATGAACCTGGAAAGTTATTTCCAGTGAATGATCTAGCTGTTCTGAATATACGTGGTCTATTCCCAAAAAATGAAAGACTCATTACATTCCTTCAGACGGAGTATGGTAAGGTTGCAGTGATTAAAGTTGGAGCGTCTAACGTAGGTAAAATCCGAGTCACGTATGACAACAAAATTGTTACGAACAACTGGATCCGTTTTGCTAAGGAGCACCATTACAAAGATGTATCGATAATGATCGATAAGGGATCGGAGCTTGGGCGTTTTGAAATGGGTTCCACTGTAATTTTGGTTTTTGAAAGCGATACCGTAGACCTCGGGCCTTTGAAGAAAGATGAAAAAATCCAGTATGGAACAGTAGTCGGTAGTTTCAGGAAAAAAATCACAAAACTCCCTGTGAAGGTTTAAGAATGTCGCTCTCTCAGCTAGCTACAATGCCCAAAGAAATTCATTTTGATGACCAAAACCTAACAGTCCTTTGGAAGGATGGTTTTTTGTCAAAATTTGACCTTTTGGACCTCCGGAAAAAATGCCCATGTGCCACTTGCCGTGGTGGGCACGGTGGAAAGGTGGGCGCGGCCACGGGGAATATTACCTCCATCCGCTTACTTTCTTGGACAAAAGTGGGCCGCTATGCGATTTCCATTGTGTGGAGCGACTACCACAACACAGGAATTTACTCTTATGACAACTTACGCGCCTATTCGGAGGGATTGGAGTCGGCTTTTGACTGATTTCTTCTACTTTTTGTCAAACTAGAAAAAAACTAGGTGACAAAAAAAATCAGATTATGTCTCATTATCCTAAGTTTTTCCGGAGAAATAGGGTATGGGTGAAGGTTCGCTCTCACAAGACGAAATAGATGCACTTTTGCAGGGTGCCGATGATACATTCGATCTATCTTCCCTCAGTGGCCAAGCAAGTTCGGCCTCGGACACTCTATCTCCTATTGATCGTGATATTATTTCTGATGTAATCGGCTCGGCATTTCAGGTTGCCGGGAACACTCTCGGAACAATTTTAGCAAAAAACACACGTTTTATGAACCCGGCGACGGAATCTGGTAGTTCCTCTGATATTCAAAAAGAATTAGGAACAAAAACTGTAAGTTTATTTTCGAACATTAGCGGTAGTTTGGCGGGAAAAGTCTGCCTTGTTATGGCACAAGAAAATGCTGCAAAAATCGCTGGCGTGATGATGGGTGGAATGGCGCCTCCTGGGCAACTCGACAACGCTCAGCTTCAGACATTGAAAGATTCTCTTTCTCCGATTATCGGAACAATCACTGCTCAAATCGGAATGAAATTGGGTGGAGCTATGTCTGGTAGCCCCGCAGAAATTGCATTGGTTAACTCAGGACGCGATTTACAGCTTCCTGATGATGGGACTCTCGTAAAGACTTCTCTCAGTTTGAATATCGATGGTGTGGGATCATTTAAGGTATATTATGTGATTGGCCTTACTATGGCATCGTCAATACTAGATATCCAAAAAGGTGGCGGGCAGAAGACACAACAACAGTCAGGTGGTATGAATGTTGCCACTGGCGGGAATATGGGGATGGGAGGCGGACCTTCCTCCGTTGGAATCAAAGGCGTAAATTTCCCAAGTCTTGCAAATGCTGGAGCAGGTCCGGGTCAAACAAATCTCAATTTACTAATGGATGTACAGATGGCGCTCACGGTTGAGCTCGGTCGAACAAAAATGTACATTAAAGATATTTTAGGATTGGGTGAAGGTTCCATCATTGAGTTGGATAAGTTAGCGGGTGAACCCGTGGATCTTCTTGTCAATGGGAAACTCATTGCCAAGGGTGAAGTTGTTGTCATCGATGAAAACTTTGGTGTTCGTGTAACTGATATTGTAAGTCCTACGGATCGACTGAAAGGCGAAAAATGATTCAATCAGAGAAGTACACTCAAAAAACAGACGGGAAACGTATGTACTTTTTTTATTTAGTACTTTTCTTCGTAACCACCTCTCTTTTTTCGCAGGCAACGAATACCAAGGAATTGGATCAAATTCTGAGAAACGAATTGGGTCAAACTAGCAACAAACAAGTAACCGAAGCCGAATCTCGTGTTGAGAAAAAAATACCTTCCGAAAATTCGGAGTCCACGTTAAAAAATTCGGATTCATCCAGCCTTGATTCTGAAGTGAATCCGATCAAAGAAAGATATATAGAGACAAACGAGGACAGTCCCTCAGCCACGTGGGTGCTACTCAAGATACTTTTTGTACTCTGTATTCTAGTAGGAGCTGGTTACTACTTAGTTTTGCAAATGCAAAAAACAAAATCAGCACGATACCCTGTTAAAGGGTTTATGAAGGTTTTGTCCCATCTTCCTCTTTCCCAATCACAAAGTCTCCAAGTTGTGGAAGTGGGTGGAAAACTTTTAGTACTCGGGGTTGCGGACGGGTCAATAAACCTCGTTTCTGAAATTACATCTCCAGAAGAAAAAGCAAATATTCTAAAACAAAAAGATGAAGCGGATCCGTATGTTCCTAATTTTTTAGAAACACTTATGGAAAGTTTACAATCAAAAGCACAACGCAAGATTCGAATTAACAAAAATTCGCTCGAGCGGAATGATGATCCTATCGGTTTTGATATCCACTCAAAGGCAAAAGAAGGTCTAGAAAGATTGAGAAAACACAGAGAGATGTTAGAGGGCGGAGGTGCTAGCTGATGTCTGAATGTGTTAATCAAACGGCTCAAAGAAAAAACAAAGTCAAAAAACCATTTCTAATCTTAGTCAGTTTTGTTTTGATCGCTTTGTGTTTTTTTGGGGTGGGTTCCGAAGTTTTTGCGCAGGACAAAGGCACAAGAATCCCCATTCCGAATCTTTCGTTTAATGTGAATGAGGCAAAATCCCCGAAAGATACCAGTCTTTCGCTTATGATTTTATTCTTAGTTACCATTCTTTCTTTAGCTCCAGCAATTGTAATGAGTGTTACCTCTTTTACTAAAATTGTAATCGTCCTAGATTTTGTTAGGCGCGCCCTTTCCCTGCAAAACCTGCCACCAAACCAGGTAATGATGGGTCTTGCACTTTTTATCACGTTCTTTATTATGGCACCAACCATTGGTAAGGTAAACGATGATGCATTACAGCCTTATTTGAATGGGAAAATTGATCAATCTGCCTTTTTTGAAGGATCTATGAAGCATTTGCGTGATTTCATGATTCGCCAGCTTGGAAAAGAAGGAACCAAGGATGTGGCTCTTTTTTTGAAGATAGGAAAAGTGCAAAATGTAAAATCTTTTGAAGATGTGCCATCTTATGTCTTGGTTCCAGCATTTATGTTATCTGAGATTAAAAAGGCGTTTATTATTGGAATCTATATCTTTATACCATTTATTGTTATCGATTTGATTGTAGCATCCGCACTACTTGCGATGGGTTTTATGATGTTACCACCTGTCATGATTTCGCTACCACTAAAGTTAATTTTATTCATCCTGATTGATGGATGGAACTTACTCGTACTCGAACTAGTGAGGAGCTATAAATGACAGAAGTCGATGTGGTGAATCTTATACGAGAAGCATTCATTGTTACATTAAAAATCTCAAGTCCCATTCTAATTACCGCTTTGGTGGTGGGTTTGATCGTTGGTATTTTACAGACAACTACATCAATCCAAGAACCGACAATCGCATTTGTTCCAAAGTTAGTTTCTATATTTGCCGTGATCGTTTTTTTTTCCGCTTGGATGGTTCGTGTGATAACTGATTACACGCGTGAGATTTTTTTTATGATAGAAAAGATATGATATGGAACCATTCATTTTACACTTTCAATCTTTCCTTTTCGTTCTCTTTCGCATCTTAGGACTTTTTTTAGTCGCGCCTTTCTTTTCTTCAGACTCTATCAATTTTTCTCTTAGGATGATCTTTGCCTTTTTAGTGTCTTTGATTTGTTACCCTGTTGTAGCCGGATTTATGCCACAAGTACCGCCACACATGGTAAACTTTGGAATTCTGGTCATTAGCGAAATGTTAGTTGGAGTATTTATTGGATTTATCGTTTCGGTCGTTTTCTCTGCATTTCAAATGGCGGGTGAATTTTTTAATAACCAAATTGGCTTTGGTTATACAGAAATCTTAGACCCAGTTACTCAAAACTCACTTCCTGCAATTGGTACAATCAAAAACCTCATGGCGACCGCACTCTTTTTAGTTATTGGAGCACATAGATTTCTTATCGAAACACTTGCTTATTCATTTCAAAAGATTCAGATTTTATCTTTCTCAAACAAAGTAAATACTGGTATGTACAAACTTTTACAAGAGTCGATAGGTGCGATGTTTGTTGTGGCATTTAAAATTGCACTCCCAGTTATGGGAATACTTTTTCTTGTAAGTTTAGCTGAAGGTTTGATGGGCAAAGCAGCCCAACAAATGAATGTTATGTCTTTGTCTTTCCCTTTAAAGGTTTTTATTGGAACTTTGACCTTGATTGCTACCCTTACTTTTATAAGCTCACAAATGATTCAGGGTATACAGATTTCAATGGATAAGGCAAATCTCCTGATCCGGGAGTGGCCCACGCCATGATCTTAGTCAATTATGACATAGACCTTCAGCTTTTTGCTGCTGCAGACGAGGGTAGGACTGAACCACCCAGCGAGCGTCGTAGGCGTGAGGAAAAGGAAAAAGGAAATGTTCCCAAGTCGAATGAAGTATCATCGACTTTAGTTCTTTTGGGTGGAACGGTCGTATTTTATTTATTAGGTGATACTTTTGTCAAAAACTCTGCCATCTTTATTCGCAAATACCTTTCTATGGGAACAACGGTTGAGCGGTTTGGCGCAGAAGAATTTCGAGTAGTGCTATCGGGTGTGTCTAGAGATTTTTTTAACCTTCTTTGGCCTGTATTGGCCATTACTATGATTTTTGCGATCGTCGGTAATGTCGTTCAAGTAGGATTTATGTTCACTCCTCGTGCTCTATCGTTCCGTTTTGATCGAATCAGTCCCAATTTTAAGAGAATTTTGCCCAATCGCCAAACAATGTTTAATTTAGTTAAGTCACTTGCTAAAGTGATCTTGATTGGGTTTATCAGTTATATCTTAATTACCGGAGATTTTTTGAAGGTCCTGTTAACAGGCAATATGGGGATGATGGAGGCAATCGGTCTCATCACTTACTCTGGATTTAAGATCATGATGGCAGTCGGATTGGTTTTATTGGCAATTGCAGTATCCGATTTTTATTTTCAAAAATCTGAATTTGAAGAATCACTCAAACAAACTCCTTCTGAAGCCAAACGAGAAATGAAAGAAGACTCTGGAGATCCTATCTTTAAAAACAGAAGGATGCAGCTTGCACGTGAGATGATGCAAGGGAATATGCTGAAAGAAGTTCCCAAAGCTGACGTGGTAATTACCAATCCAACTCACTATTCGGTCGCCTTACTTTATGAAGTTGGAAGAGACGCAGCTCCAAGAGTCATAGCAAAAGGCGAGAATCGAATCGCTCTAGAGATTCGACGTATTGCTCGCGAAAATGATGTTCCAATCGTTGAAAGCCCGAAACAAGCACGTTTATTATATGCAGAAGTTGATGTTGGTAAAGAAATTCCAAAAGAGTTTTTTGAGGCAATTGTTGCGATTCTCATTACACTCGAAAAATTCAAAAGAAAAGTAGGGATCGGTTAATCTATGAATTTTAAAGATCTTTTGAAACAATCTGACCTAATTCTAGGTATCGGGGTACTTGTTATCTTAGGGATGTTAATAGTCCCCTTACCAGGATTTGTTTTAGATTTACTAATTGTTGTAAGTATAGGGCTTGGACTTCTTATTTTGATGACTGCTTTGTCAGTTACAGAGCCAAGTGAATTTTCTATTTTTCCTAGTTTACTGTTGATAACGACACTGTTTCGACTTGCCTTAAACGTATCTACGACTAGGCAGATTCTTTCAAAAGGGCCTGCCATGAATTCAAGTGTGATTGAGGCATTTGGAACCTTTGTAGTAGGTGGGGAATCAGGACTTGGAAAGTATGTTGTTGGATTAATCATCTTTATCATTCTAACGATTGTTCAGGTTGTCGTAATCACAAAAGGTGCGACTAGGATCTCGGAAGTTGCAGCTAGATTTACGTTAGATGGATTGCCACAAAAGCAAATGTCCATTGATATGGAGTTGAATAGTGGTGCCATCACGGAAGCGGAAGCGAAAGTGAAACGTAAGAAAGTGCAAAGAGAAGTAGACTTTTACGGGGCTATGGATGGAGCCTCTAAGTTTGTCCAAGGAGATGTAAGGGCTGGTCTTATTATTACGGCAATCAATCTGATCGGAGGTATTCTGATCGGATCTACAATTCGTGGTGAGTCCTTTCTCGCATCTATCGAAACTTACGGGAAATTTACAATTGGGGATGGTCTTGTATCTCAGATTCCTGGACTATTGAGCACTACTGCAACAGGTATCATTGTTACACGGTCAAGTTCCGAACAAAAGTTAACTATGGAAATTAAAGGTCAGTTGTTTGGAAATGCCAAAACTCTCTACGTGGTAGCGGGGGCATTGGGACTTGCTTCTCTAATTCCCGGCCTACCATTTTTTTCTTTGGTTTTTCTAGGTGGTGCAGTCGGATATCTAGGTTATTCAATTGAACAAGTCGCAAAAGAAGAAATTAAAAAAATTGAAACAGTTTCGCAGGAAAAGACTCAAGAACGAAAACCAGAAAATTATATCAAAGAGATAACTGTCGAAGCCATACAGGTTGAACTTGGTCGTGATTTACTTCCGTTAGTTGACTCTTCTTCTGGCGGACATCTTTTAGAACAGATTGCGAATACAAGGAAAAAATTTGCTATCGACTTTGGTTTAGTAATACCAGCGATCCGTATCATTGATAATTTGGAAATTCCCGCAGATAATTATATTATTCGGATTAATGGAGTTGTAGTTGGTCAAGCAGTGGTGAAGGCGGATCGACTCATGGCCATGAACAATAGTTCGAGAGCCCTGGATGCGATAAAAGGCGATCCTTTTGTCGAGCCGGCTTTCGGTTTAAAGGCAACTTGGATTGATCCTAATGATAAAATCGAAGTAGAGAACAAAGGCTACTCTGTAGTTGACCCTTCCACCGTTATCATTACTCATCTAAAAGAGCTGATATCAAATTATGCATCCCAGCTACTCGGAAGAGAAGAAGTAAAGGCTTTACTTGAACATTTGAGACAGACTCACCCAACACTGGTTGGTGAACTAGACTATGACAAACAAGGTAGACTCGGAATCATACAACAAACTTTACAGAACCTACTAGCAGAGGGTTTGTCGATCAAAAATCTTCCAAAAATCATGGAAGCGATTGCGAATAACCTTCCTAAGACGATGGATCCATTCATTCTATCTGAGTCTGTCCGGCAAGCACTTTCTAGACAGATTGTGAATGACTATCTTTCGCCAGATGGAAAACTCCACGTTGTCATGATCGATCCAAGAATTATAGATCGATTGAACAAAAGTTTGATGCAAGATGACCAAGAGGGAAGAATTTTAATACTGCCTCATGAATTGCGTGTTCGAATTATGGAGGCGGTTTATACTGAGCACCAAAAGGCATTAGAAGAGAATCGATTTTTGATCTTTGTAATTTCAAGATACTTACGTCAGCCGTTTGCATTCTTTTTGACAAAGGAACTCCCGTCTCGAAACTTTGCAGTAATTGCCTCTGAGGAGATCCAAAGAGGAGTCGCAACAGAAATTTCTTCGGTCCTCAGTTTACCGACAAGGGAAGAGCAACCGCAAGAAGCGTAAAGGAGAACGCACTATGGAAAAAGTCCCATCCTACAGGGTTTCTGTAGCCCCTATGATGGATTGGACCGATCGCCATTTTCGTTTTTTTATTCGACTAGTAACCAAGAAGGCATTGTTATACACGGAGATGGTTACAACAGGAGCCATCTTAAAGAGTAAATCCAATCATCGCTACCTTCAGTTTTCATTGGAAGAACTACCCTTAAGCCTTCAGTTAGGTGGCGATTCACCAAAGGAGCTTGCAGAGTGTGCTAAAATTGGTGAAGAGTATGGTTACTCCGAAATAAACTTGAATATAGGTTGTCCTTCAGAGCGTGTTCAGAGTGGAAGTTTTGGCGCATGTTTGATGAAGGAACCAGACTTAGTAGCGGAAATGGTTGCCTCTTGTAAGGCAAAAGTAAAAATCCCTGTTACCGTCAAACATCGAATTGGCGTCAATGGCAAAGAAGGTTATGAAGATTTATACAATTTTGTAAATTCTATCTATAAGGCGGGTGTTGATGGTATCGCAGTTCATGCACGAATTGCGATTTTAGAGGGTCTGTCTCCAAAGGAGAATCGAACGGTCCCTCCCATCCGATACAATGACGTTTACCGATTAAAAACCGATTTTCCAAATCTACCGATATCCATTAACGGGCAAATTAAGTCCATTAACGAAATGAAAGAACATCTTCAGTTTGTAGATGGCGTAATGATTGGTAGGGCAGCTTACGAAAATCCCTTTCTTTTTCAAACAGTAGATTTTAATTTTTTTGGCGAAAACGAACAGTCTGTTACACGAGAGGAGGTTTTAGAAAAACTCCAACCTTACTATGAAAAAGAATTAAGTTTGGGAACCAAACCCCACCACATTCTCCGACATTGTTTTGGGTTGTATCATGGAGCAAAGGGCGCAGGTCAATACCGTAAATTTTTAACTTCAACGATGTTTGACTTAAATAAGTCTCATACGATACTAAAAGATTTTTTAAAAATAGCAACCAATCCAATTCCATTTTGATATGTCAAGTCAAATCTTTTGGTTCAATTGGGAGTAATTAACTCGCGTTAGACTATTTTACCATCGAATTAGGCGTTATTTTATTCGATTTTGATAAATTTGCTTCATTTTTACTCCGAATTTCGTTCAAAAATGCTTTAAAATCAAATTGGTTGACAGGGCAGTTTCGCTTTCCAGCCTGGATAAATTGAGGGGGAATACCATGGCCAAACCACTCACGGTTCAAAGTGATAAAACAATGCTTTTAGAGGTCGACAATCCAGAGTTTGAGGCTTGTCGCGATTTGGTATCGAAGTTTGCGGAATTGGAAAAAAGCCCTGAATATATGCATACCTACCGCATTTCTCCACTCTCTTTGTGGAATGCTGCTTCGATCAAGATGACGGCAGACGAAATCGTCGAAGGATTAACCAATTTTGCGAGATACTCAGTTCCTAAAAACGTAATTAATGAGATCAAAGAGCAGATTTCCAGATATGGCAAAGTGAAGCTCGTTAAAGAAGAAACGGGCGAACTTTATATTATTTCCAACGAAAAAGGATTTATTACTGAAATTGCAAATAATCGCGCCGTACAGCCGTTTGTTGATGGTATGGAAGGTGATAAAATTCGAATCAAAAAAGAATACCGCGGTCATATCAAACAGGCTCTCATTAAAATCGGTTTTCCAGTTGAAGACCTTGCGGGATATGATGAAGGAAACAAATATCCGTTCAATCTCCGACCAACGACCAAAGGCGGAATCAAATTTGGAATGCGAGACTACCAGCGCGCTTCCGTGGAAGCTTTCCATGCTGGCGGAAGAAATGAAGGTGGATCAGGGGTAGTCGTTCTTCCTTGCGGTGCTGGTAAAACAATCGTGGGTATGGGTGTGATGCAAATCGTTGGGGCCGAAACTCTAATCCTAGTTACAAATACCCTTTCGATAAGACAATGGAGAAACGAAATATTAGATAAGACAGATATTCCAGAATCTGATATTGGTGAATACTCTGGAGAAATGAAAGAGATCAAGCCAATCACGATTGCTACTTATAATATTTTAACTCATAGAAAAAAGAAGGGCGGTGATTTTACGCATTTTCATATCTTCAGCGCAAACAATTGGGGATTGATTGTCTATGATGAGGTGCATTTATTGCCAGCTCCCGTGTTTAGAATGACGTCCGAACTTCAGGCAAAACGTAGGTTAGGTCTTACCGCAACCTTAGTCCGTGAAGATGGTTTGGAAGAGGATGTATTTTCTTTGATTGGTCCTAAAAAATACGACGTACCTTGGAAAGAACTCGAAGCTAAGTCTTGGATTGCTGAAGCAAATTGTGTTGAAATCCGAGTGCCAATGGAAGATGATTTGCGAATGCGATATTCGGTAGCTGATGACCGTGAAAAGTTTAGATTAGCTTCTGAAAACCCTGAAAAGTTGAGAGCGATCGATTATATTTTGAAAAAACATTCCACTAACAATATTCTGGTGATTGGACAGTACATCAACCAATTGGAAGAAATTTCTCAAACATTTAAAATTCCATTGATTACTGGAAAGACTCCCCTTCCAGAAAGACAGGAATTGTACCAAGCCTTTCGATCCGGACAGATCAAACAGTTGGTCGTATCAAAAGTTGCAAACTTTTCTATCGATTTACCAGATGCTAATATTGCTATTCAGGTTTCGGGAACTTTTGGATCCAGACAAGAAGAGGCACAGCGCCTTGGGCGAATCCTTCGTCCAAAATCGCAAGACAATACTGCTATCTTTTATTCGTTAATTTCAAGAGATACGAACGAAGAACGATTTGGACAAAATCGACAATTGTTTTTAACAGAACAAGGTTATGAATACGAAATCTATACCTTAGACCAATTCAAAGAATCGATCAACCAAGTAGAAGCAGTTACAAAATAGAGGAAAAAATGAAACTTGTTGCGAAACGACTCGATGTAGTTGAGCCATCTCCTACACTTGCAATCACTGCGAAAGCAAACCAACTGAAGGCAAGTGGTTTGGATGTTGTTGGCTTTGGAGCCGGTGAACCTGACTTTGATACTCCTTCACATATCAAAGAAGCTGCCAAAAAAGCAATGGATGCTGGCAAAACAAAGTATACACCGGTTAGTGGAACGCCTAGCCTTAAGGAAGCCATCATCCAAAAATTCCAAAAGGAAAATGGTTTGAAGTATGAAAAAAATCAAATCATTGTTGGCACTGGGGGAAAACAAGTAATCTATAATTTCTTTCTTGCAACGTTAAACCCTGGAGACGAGGTGATTATACCTGCGCCGTATTGGGTAAGTTATGCGGACATTGTAAGGCTCGCGGAAGGAACACCAGTTATTATTGAGACAGATATCAAAAACGGTTTTAAAATCACTCCGCAAGAGCTCAAGTCGGCAATTACAAAGAAAACAAAGGTTTTCATCTTCAATTCTCCTTCTAACCCAACTGGAGCGGCTTACACTCGTAAGGATGTTGAGGCATTAGTTTCAATATTGGAGAATGAGGATATTATAACAGTATCAGATGATATCTATGAAAAGATAATATATGATAATTTGGAATTTGTAAATCCTGCCATGATTTCCGAAAAGATGAAAGAAAAAACATTTATCGTGAATGGAGTCTCAAAGGCATATTCTATGACGGGGTGGAGAATCGGTTACGGAGCTGGCCATCCAGAAATCGTAAAAAACATGGATACGATGCAGGGTCAATCAACAAGTAATGCCTCGTCTATTTCTCAAGCAGCTGCAGAGGCTGCTCTAACAGGAGACCAAAAGCCCGTGGCCGATATGTTAAAGGCCTTTGATGAACGTAGAAAATTAATCGTTGGTTTATTGCGAGAGATTCCAGGTATAGAGTGTAGAATGCCTGAAGGTGCTTTTTATGCATTCCCATATCTAACCGATATTTATAAATTGCCAGGTTTCCAAAAGTTGGCACAAGAGAAACAAGAGACTTCGAAATCAAAACTCTTTTGTGACGTGCTTCTTGAAAAGTACAACGTTGCTTGTGTACCCGGGATTGCATTCGGAGATGACCAGGCGATTCGATTGTCTTATGCTCTTGGCGAGGCAGATATTAAAAAAGGTGTCGCTCGGATCAAGCAGATGGTTGAGGATCTAAGCAACTAAGATATGAAGCTTTTCTATAGTACATTGGTATTATGGATTAGCATTCTAATTTTTTCTTCAGAACTTTTGACTCAGAATCTAAAACAAGTCCGTACAACTCCAAAACCTTCAGATATACTGAAAAATGATCGCACAAAGGCCATTGTCATACCTGAGTTTGGGTTAAAACTTCATCTTTTTGCCGACCGTAATAGTGATGTTTTGCGAAAGTTGAATTTTGGCGAAAGGGTTCGATTTGATGAAAATTCACTGGAAGCTCCAAATCCCGATTGGATTCCTGTTATTTTACAGGACGGATTGTCCGGTTTTGTATTAAGAAAGTATTTGATTTTTGTTCCAAAAAATAAATTTCTACAAACACTCGTTTTTGAATCCGAAAAAAAACTGAATTCCAAATCCTTTGATTATAAACAAAAGATGGACATAACGGATGTTTTGTTCTCCTCTTCGGCTACTGGCGAATTTACAGGTGATGATTTTATTTATCTTCGAGCTAAGGCTGGTTTTGCGCTAAAAAAAACTCTTGAGCAGATAAATGAGCTCAGTCTGAAACCAGATGATAATGAAGAACTACTTGGTTTTTTGAAACGCCATCAAACAAAGCTATTGTTTGATTACGGATCGGGAAAGTATTATATGGATTCGAATTATTTTTGGAAACTCATTGAGTCGTATCCAAAAACTAAATATTCAGACTATGCTGGTTATTTAGCAATTGAGTCTCTACCAATCTTTGAGTGTAAATCGGATCTCAAATGTCGATTGGAAGAGTTGAGAAAGGGCAAAATGAGATATATCTATCTTTTCCCGACAGGTAATTATGTAAAAATATATTTGAAGGATATACTCAATGCACTATCATCGATCACAAAAGACCAAGATTCAATAGCCTGTTATCCGCCCGTACCGGACTCCATTCGCTCTGAAATCAATATAATGTTTCGATATATTGGCGAATATGGTTCCAATGAAAGGAAGGCAATTTTACCACACCTCAATATACTAAAATCGGAATGTCTGAAATAGACTCGACCAAAAATGAATTTTCATAACATACTTTCTAAATGGTTAAACTAGCTTATAAGTTTTATCAAAAATCCGAAGTATTAGATGGTCATAAGGATTCGAATTCGGAAACTAAAAATTCTGAAATTCAATTTATCATTTTACACGGCCTCTTCGGTTCTTCAAAAAATTGGGTCACTATATCAAAGTTTTTAACAAATTATGGCAATGTGTATTCTTTAGACTTACGAAATCATGGTGATTCACCACATACAGATTTGCACTCCATAGAGTCGATGGCATATGATCTAGATGCGTTTATTGAAGATCATAATTTAAAACATGTGATTCTACTGGGACATTCCATGGGTGGTTTGGTTTCCATGTACTTTGATTTAACTCGAAAAGGAAGATTGAAACATCTAATCATTCAGGATATTGCGCCAAGAGATTACCCATTTATTTACGAGAATGAAATTGCATCGATGTCCTTTCCCTTGGATTCTTTTAAATCTCGGCAAGAGATTGATCGGAAGATGCAGGAGTATGTACCGGATGCTTTTATTCGGCAATTTTTACAAATGAACTTAGATCGAACAGAAGAGGGAATCTACAAATGGAAATTAAATGTGCAATTGATTGGAAAGGGAAGACAACTCTTTGAGAATTTGTTTTTAGATTTAGAACCTTCTTCCACAAAAACAACTTTTTTAATTGGTGGAAGTTCTGAATACATTAAGGAAACCGATTATCAATTGATTCGCAATTTGTTTAATGACCATCAAATCTACGTGATCGAGGGTGGGGGGCATTATATCCACTTTACTCACCAAAACAAATACATCGAGTTACTAGAGTCCATACTCGCTATGATCGTTTAAATAATGTGGAGAATTTTTATATTTTGAAAGCTAAAATTATTGCATCAGTTACTCTTTTTTTACTTCTTATAGATTGTTCTGAGAGTCCTAAACAACCTAACCGTGATTTTTTTGAATCTCATGCTGCGAAGACACTGAGTATATCCATGGATACATCATCCCTCAATGGCAAAAAAAAATGGGTTGGTTCTGGATTTTTAATCTCAGAGGATGGACTCGCTTTAACATGTCTACATGTTATTGCAGATACTAAACCTTTTGTGGTTAGGGTAGGTGGAGAAGGGAAACGTTTTTTTGCTAAATTGATTGCGGAAGACAGAGACAAAGATTTGGCACTAATTAAATTGGACGCGAAAGAATCCTTCTCATACTTTCCCTTAAGATTGAATCAATCCGTTGATCGTGGAGATATCTATTTCACTATTTCAAGCCCCTATGGTCTGGAAGATAGTCTATCCACGGGAATTGTATCTGATCCTATTCGTATTGAAATTGATTACAATGCATCAAATTTGAGTTATGTTCAGACGGGTTCTCCAATATTGGAGGGAAGCTCTGGAGCAGCTTTGATTAGTGAAAATGGTAGTCTTATCGGTATGGCTCAATTCCAATGGCGTAATCCAAATTGGAATCAGGCAGGTATAGGCTTCGCTTTGAGAACAATTCATTTGAAAGAGTTCGTAGGCTCTATTAAGAATACCAGTTTATCCACGGCAGATTTACAAGCCGGCATTGTTGAAATTCCTATAGTTACAGATCATTTAGTTCAAAAACTCAATTTGCCAACAAACAAAGGTTTGTTAGTGAGTTATGTGATAGAAAATAGCTCTGCAGATATTGCCGGGATAAAGCGATATGACTTTATTATAAGAGTAGAAAATCAAGTAGTCACTCAGGTTGATGATTTTGTCAAATCGATTTCAAATCTTAAAGTAAATGAGAAAGTATCCATCCATTTGATTCGAGATGGAAAAGAGAAAACGGTTGAGTTAGTTCGAAACAAAACTCAACCGTAGGTAACATTATTTAAAAAGTCAAAGTAAGCGTTTCCGTAAGGGTATCGCCGTTTATTTTTCCTGTGATTGATATCGTAACCGTACCCGTGTAGGAGCTGCCTGCAAAGGATAATGCAAAGTTAGAATCATAAACTAAACTTTCAATAGTCAAAGAAGGTGTAGTTGTAGTATCTTGGGTAATCACAAGACCCGTTGAGTTGCTTGTTGACTTTGACTTCAATGAAAATGAGCCAGACAAAGTGCCTGATACAAGAGATGATGATTCGAAGCTAAGCGGTCCATTCATCGTTACGGGTTTTGTAAATCTATCAAACCTGGAGTAGGCTGTTCGAAAGCCCTCACAAGTAGCCGATGGTGTTCCGATCCCATTTCTTCGAATATCTTTGTAATATGCGAAAGCATCTGTGTATATTGAGCCAAAACCATTAAATTGTATATTAGCTTTATTTGTGATATCGTTTGAGTTCGAAGCGGAAACAGAATACTGGCCATTGGAAAACGTTGCTGTTCCTCTTTCGGCGAATTGAGTTGGCGATGTTGTTGCAAACTGATATGTTTCAATTGTGCATGGCTGTCCGCTAATTGTCAATGTGACTGGTTTTTTTACGAATTCTCTACCTTTCACGGTTCCTGAGTATGTATAATTGTTGCGACCACCAGAGGAGGTTGGGCCAGTCCAACCGGTTAAAGTTTTCTCATTTCTTCCTATTCTTGAAACTAAATTTGTTTGAATAAAATTTCCAATAAGCTCTTTCGCAAGAACTGGATCTTTTCCGTTCAAGTAAATTTCTGAAATTATTGCCATTAGTTGTTGGTCGATGCTTTTTTTCCCTTTCACATTCATAGCGAAGTTACTTGAATTGGACGGTGTAGTCACACTTGTTCCAATAGAACTCACCACATTCGCTGTTGCGCTCGCACGACCAAGAGGGGTATTTATGTTGGTTGTATCCGTTGGGTCCCCCTGTAGAAGATAAAGGGCAAGTAAGTTTGTGTTAGTGTCATCTTTTTTATCTTTACAAGTTAACGTCAATATAGCGATTAACATTACAAAGAAGGCGGAAGTTTTTTGCATTTTTGTTTTCATTCTAATCCTCGTTAGACTAATCTAACGCAGGAAAGGAAAAAAGCAAGACAGTTTACTGATTAAATTGGAATATGTATAAAAAAAGTGCTATTTGCTCGATAACCAAATTGAATTCCACCTAATAAAATTATGACGGAGATTCAATTTATGCGCCACATTTTTTTTATTCTTCCAATAGAGATCGCAACATCCATGCAGTTTTTTCATGTATGTCCAATCTTTGAGTGAGTAAATCCAATGTTGCTTGGTCATTCCCTTTTTCTGCTGGCTCATAAGCAGCCCGCGCTGTACGAATTACAGCTTCATTCCCTTCGACCAAGTTTTTAATCATTTCTTTGGCTTTGGGAACTTCCTTGTCCTCAGGGATGCTGGAGTATCTTGCGAATTCAGAACCACTTACCGGTGCATAATATCCAAGTGATCTAATCCTCTCTGCGATTGGATCCACAGCATTCCAAAGTTCTGTATACTGTTCCATAAAAAGGATATGTAATGTTTGGAACATCGGTCCAGTTACGTTCCAATGGTAGCTATGTGTTTTTTGATACAAAGTGTACGTATCAGCTAATAATCTTTTTAAAGATTCTGAAATGGCACTTCTCTCTGCTTCAGGGATTCCTATATTAATTTTCATACTATCTCCTTTTAGACGAATCAGGTTTTGATTTGTTCTATCTTAATCTTGGCAATTCAGATTGAATTTGTGAAACTAAACTCTCGGCAACATAATCATATTCTGATGTTTTCAAGAGAATATCTTCTTTACTCCAAATCAAACTTAGTCCTAAAATATACTTTGTTAACATCAAAGCACTCCAGTCTGTTCCTGGTTTTTTCCGTCCATTAATAATCACTTGCCCAGATTCGATATGAACTACTTTTAGCGAGACTGTATCAATGAGATTTGGAATCAGCCTTCCTTTATCATCAAATTTCTTTAGAGCACTTCCCCTGCCAAAAACCAGAGCATCCACTCCGAGAATTTTTCCTAATCTAACTGCCGTTTGTGTGTCTATGATCCCAGTTTTGGAAAAACTTTGTTCGTTTACAACTTTAGACAATTGTTCTCGTTCGATCACTCGGATTGGAAGTCTTTTTGAGATATGTAAGGAAATTGCATCCGTAAATTCATCGCCCCATTTTGCATCTTCAATGTCAAAAAGGAGGACAGCAACTTTGGAGATTCCAATTTCGTTTTTATTAGAGTCCTGGTATTGGACAGACGCATCCACGGTTCGGCATTGAGCGAACTGGGAGAGGGTAAGAATAGAAAGTAAAATTAAGATTCGAGCCATTACGTATCCATTAAAATTTAACAGAATCCAATCTCTGCAATTCTTTTTCTGAATAATTAAGTTTCCAAGTAAAATTAGGCTTTTCGAGTTTGGATTCTCCTTCCAAAATTTGATTATGTCTTCAAAATCTAAGTTCGTTTCAACGATCTTTCTAATTTTTTTTACTTTATTGTTAGGTGCTGGTTACTACTTCTCAACTGAGATTATCAGCTTTCGAAAGAGGACCATAGAGGAAGACAAGCGGAACCATAAAATTAAAGGGTTTGCGGAATTCGGACTTCCAGACCCCGAAGTTCTTCGATTTCAAAATGGGAGCATTACACTTTGGAGCTGGTATTTTAAAAACCCTGCCAAAAAGAAATGTGGTGTAATTCTTTTACATGGTCAAACAGGAACTAGGGCTGCTACTTTAAAATATGCTCCTATATTTTTCAAACGAGGATGCAGTGTCTTCACATACGATGCAAGAAGGCATGGAGAGAGTGGGGGAGAATACGGAACGTTCGGTTTTTATGAAAAGTTTGATTTGGACCGCGCGATGGAATTCTTTTCGGAAGTAAGCACGATACCCGAGTCTTCTATCGGGATATTAGGGGAGTCGTATGGAGCTGCGACGGCGCTACAATTTGCGGAAGGGAAAAAGGAAATTTCTTTTCTAGTTGCTGACTCTACATACAAAGATATGACTTCCATTATAGAGAAGCGAGCTGTAGATCTGTATTCGCCATTGATTCTCATCATCTCTCCGATCGCAATTGCGTTTGCAGAGATCCGAGGGGATTTTGTAGCTGAGGATGTCTCTCCTTCTGAATCAGCAAAAAAAATTGAAGTGCCAACAATACTAATTCATTCGTCTTCTGATGAATTTACTCCCAAAGAGCACAGTGAAGATATATTCAGAAATCTCAAAACAAAACATAAAAAAATCTGGATTACGGAATGGGGTGCTGGTCATGGCAGATCCATAAACACAAACTACGCAGAATACGAACGAGTTCTAATTGATTTTTTAAAAGAAAACAAAATCAATTTATAGGAAATATTTAACCTTTTCTTATTAAAAACTTTTTAGGTTGTTCTGCTTGGACTTTTAAACCTACTTTATATTATCGGTAAAATTTGCTAGGGTTTAGATATTTCTAATTTTATATATTAAATATTCAAATATAGGTATATTTGTTTTTTGCTACGTTGGTTTTTGTCTTTTTAAGGTTGAGGCAAATTTCTTTTCTTAATAGCAGATTCTAACCCCTTTGCTTTCTTCCCCTTTCTAATGTGACATAATTCCAAATTCCTCTTTTAGAGAACAATCAAAATTTTTTCATAATTTAGGTTGACGTGTTGGTGCTAAAAATTACTTTGGTTTTTACCGCACAAATCCAAGCGAATTGTGGAAACGGTAGACTGCAGGGAACTGTGGTCAGTGGAAGGGCAGACTTCCATGCTG